>Ga0209311_1000728_pt1 | contig 28581 bp, 27 predicted proteins | sample AD_UKC045_MetaG_FD_184417 | JGI IMG/M metagenome (GOLD analysis project Ga0209311, IMG submission 184417) | Active sludge microbial communities of municipal wastewater-treating anaerobic digesters from USA - AD_UKC045_MetaG (SPAdes) (version 2) | ecosystem: Engineered > Bioreactor > Anaerobic >... | reverse complement strand
GATAAACTTTGTCTTAGGTAACTATATGTTTTTATTGAAGCGATAAAACAATTCGAGGCCGCCTGCGGCGGCCCACAGTCCATAAAGGGACTGTACTCCGGATTCGGGAGAATCCGAGCTACTTCCAAGCACTGACAACCTGGCTTTTGCAGGCGTTTTCACACAGTCTCGGGAGGCTTGGTACCAGTTGGTTGGGATTAAAAAAGGGGCGACCGCGAGGGTCGCCCGTACTCGGTTTAATTATCTTTAATGATCCCCACGATCGCATCCAGGGCACGGGCGTCATCGCTTTCGCCCAGCCAGAATATGGCAGATTTGCGTACTTCCAGGCTGGGGTGATTTGTGGCTATCTGGATCAGGCTGGTCAGGCCAAAATCATCATCCATTTCCGACAAGGCAAACACCGCCTGCTTTTTCAATTCCAGTTCCGGTTCGGAATAAACCAGGTCATTTAAGGATTTGGCGGCTCTTTCCCCGGCCATTTGTCCCAGCCAGAAAATAGATTCCTTGCGGATTTCATCATTGCTGTGCTTTTTGGCTGCTTTAATAAGTATATCCACAGCGCCGTCATCATCCACCTCGGAGAGGGCAAAGACGGCGGCTTTTTGTATTTCATTAACCAAATGTTCAAACAACGCTTTTTCGAGAACGGGAATCACCGCCGCATCAGGAATTTGTCCCAGCCAGAACACGGCTTCTTTTTGCAGTTCGATATCCTCTTTACTAAAGGGTATAGCGGATAAAAAGGGCACAGCTCCGTCAACACGGTGCTGCGCGGCTGCGACCAGAATATGTTTTTTGGGAATTCGGGTATTGTTGTTGTGCCATGCCTGGATAAGCCAGGTAAAGCTTTCCTGCTGGTCGAAATGTCCCAGCCAGGTGAGCGGTTTGCCCTGTAAATCCACCTGGGCATCGAAATGGCTGATGTGCAGTTGCTGTTCGCGGTGTTTAGTATTGCTTTTATCGGCAATCAGGAACAAAAACGCCATTTCCTTTTCAACCATACCGTCGTTGGTATCAGACCCGGCAGTTCCCAAATCCTGTTGGTTAAGGATTGCCGCCAGGGTGGGGATGCTGAAGCCGTTGCTATAGCAGCCGATAATGACATTGTGCGGCGATGATTGGGTAATGCTGTAGCCGATCCAGTATTCCCGCTCGCCCTGGTTTTGCTGTTCGGCCCATTGCCACAGTCTGGCCAGGGATTGTGGCTCGCCTTCGTATTTACCCACTTGTTTAGCGGCAGCCATATTGGCCAGCAGGAGCAGTATAAAGAACAGGTAAAATCGCGTCCGGTTCATTTCAAGCCTCCTTATTGTTTTTGATTCGAGTTGATAATTTCAAACAGGGCATCTCTGGCGCGGGGATCGGAGCTTTCACCCAGCCAGAATATCGCAGTTTTACGGATTTCATTATCCGGATGGCTTCGGGCGATTTTAATCAGTTCCACCAGGCCGAGTTCATCGGGAGCGTTGGACAGGGCAAACACCGCTTCTTTGCGTATTTCACTATCCGCATCATTGAAACAGATTTTGCTCAGAGTTTCAATAGCTTTGGCATCATTGGCATTATCGCCCAGCCAGAAAATGGCTTTTTTACGCATATCGATGTCGCCATTTTTTTGCGCAATATCGGCAATATAAAGCATGCCCAGGCCGTCGCTTGCTTCGGACAAGGCAAAGATCGCTTTTTCCCGTACCCGGGGATCTTTATCATTGGCAACAACATTGTAAATGATTTTCATAGTTTCATCGTCGCTGGCATTCTCACCCAGCCAGAAAACCGCTTCGGCGCGCAATTCAGCATCGGCATTCTTTTGGGCAATTTCTACCAGGTACGGCAGACCCAAATCATCTTCCGCTTCCGAAAGGGTGAATATAGCGTGTTTACGAAGGCCGGGATCGGGATCGGTATTGACAACCTTGAACAATAAATCCAAAGTTTTTTTATCGGTAGCCTGTTCGCCCAGCCAAAAGATAGCGTTTTTGCGCAGGTTTCTGTCCGGCTCTTTGGTGGCAATTTCGATCAATTTATCTTTAGCGCGCGGGTCATCCAGCTCGGAAATAACATACAGCACCTTTTCACGCAGACGGTTATCGGCTGAGTTATTATATAGATCAATGATCATGCTGGCCGCTTTTTCATCATCCATGTTTTGCAGGGCATACAGGGCGGTCAGTTTAAGATCGAGATCATCATTGTTCTCATAAGGTTTAATAAGCGCTGCATATTCCGGTTTGCCTTGTTTGGCCAGAGTTTTGCCGGTCTGGATTATATGCATTTTGGCATCATTCACCCATTTGCTTTTTGGATAATTTTTAATAAAATTTTGATAACATTCAAAGGATTGCTCCAGGTTGCCGGCGCTTTTAGACTGGGCATAACACTGCCAGAACATGGCGTCGTCCTTCCATTCACTTTTCGGAAAAGCGGCGATAAATCTTTCCAGGTTTATTATAGCCGTTTTCCAGTCCTCATCCAAAATTTTTTCATAAGCTTTTTGATATTGTTCAGCATCGGATGCTGTTGCAATTTGCGGTATTGCTTTATAATGTAAGATAAAGAGCAGCAATACAGTATTTATTAGCACAAGATGTTTCATTTTATATCTCCTTTTTTTTACTCGTCTTCAACTCGGCCGATTCTAATTTTTCATCAAGCAATTGTAATTCTTCCATGTTTATTTTAAATAAAATTGATTTGCGATCCACACTATGCTGGATGATCTCTATGGAACGGGTATCGTGCAGGCTGTCCAGGTTTGCAATTTGTAACAAGATCACTTCCAGGTCGCTTAAAAGCTGCACGAGTTTTTTCTGCGCTACCGGGTCCAGATCGTTTTGCAGGGCAGATACCCTGGTGATCAATTCCCGGGACATTTGCACCTGTTTTTCGGATAATGCCGGGCTGGGCGGCAATTCTTCCTGGTCATAGTTCGAAAACCCCAGCAGCAGTAACTTGCTTTGCTCCAGGCAGCGCATAGCCTGGTTTTGTATGTTTTTAAAATCTGAAGTAAATGTTTTATCATTGATAACCTGATCCGGCTTTTTACTGAAATGATAAAAAGCGCTGCATAAAATAATACAAAGTGCGGTTACGGCTATGATAGGTTTGAAAAATCGCTCCGGAGAAATTTTAGCCGGTTGTGGTTTAAAACGAAGTGAAAAAGCCAATCGGGTTTTGGGCCGCTGATTGAGCGCCGCCTGCAAATCGTCCAAACTCTTTTGCCAGAAATCCGCAGTTACAGCGGGGCGGGTATAGTTCCTGGTAAATTGATTGGCAAATAGTATGTGCTCATAATCGGTGCGGCAGGACGCGCAGGTTTGCAGATGTTCATTCAAGAGTTGCTGCTGTTCTGCCGTAATCTCGCCGGTCAGCGCATCTATCATCAAAGATTGTATTTTATGACAATTTTTCATAATAAAGCCTTAATGTGATTGTAGAAAGGATAATTGTTTTTGCATTTTTTTTAGGGAACGGAACAGGGTAGATTTTACAGTTCCTAACGAGATTCCTAAAATATTGGCAATTTCATCTAATCCCTGGTCATGGAATTGTCGCAGCACAAAAACCGATTTTTCTTTAGCCGACAACACTGTCATAGCCCGTGTAATGTGATCATTGATCATAGCCATATCCGCCTTTACTTCAGGATTATCGGGATAATTCGGTTGATATGATTTCCCGGTATTATCTGAAAAACTTTCCAACGAGTCGCTCATTTTTAATACCTGAAAATTTTTTCTTTTTTTATTATTCATCCACATATTCATAGTAATGCGATACAACCAACTGCTGAACCGGGACTCGCCGCGAAATGAATCCAGGCGTTCAAAAGCACGAATAAAGACATCTTGTGACAGATCCTGGGCATCCTCGCGGCTGCCGGTCAGGTCATACGCCAGGTTATAAACAATTTGTTGATGCTGCCGGACCAATTCCTTAAAGGCTGCACCGGAGCCAAGCCGGGCTTTGTTAACCAGTTCCAGGTCGGTTTGCATGAAATCTTGTTCCTCCTCTGTATAGTATGACAGAGTTTGAATATAAAAAGTTTACAAGACCGGAAAGATTTTATCAGTAAAAATAATTGCCAGCACTGTGTAGCTTTAGGATCGATAATACAATATATTATTATCAACCCATAATGTCAACGGGCGGGTGCATATTTGTTAAATGACATGAAAAGGTAACACGGCGGGAACGAAAAACCAAAAAACCGGGCGTTTATTATTCGCCCGGGTATTTCAAGCCGATCTGGTCGCGGATTTTATCCATGGTATCGATGATCGACAGGGTTTCGTCGAGCGGCATGATGTCGCTTTCCAGCTTTTTTGCCAGAAAGCATTTATTTACTTCGGCAATTTCATAATTATAGCCATTCCCCGTATACGGTAAATCGATGATCTGTTCTTTTGAACCGGGGATAAGCACGCTCATTTTGGTCGGATGCCACCACGGCGCATGGATTTTGATACGTCCGGTGCTACCGAGAATATCCGCTTCCTGATCGGTTTGCACACGAATGGCAGCATGCAGCAGCGCCAGCCGATTGTTGGCATGACCAAGCGTTATAGCAATTTTTTCATCCACATTGGTTTTGCCGATGTGCGCCAGGGCGCGGATCATCGAGGGACTGCCAAAGATCATGGAAGAGAGCGAAATCGGGTAGACGCCAATATCCAGCAGGGCGCCGCCGCCATATTCGGGGTTGAACAACCGCCCGGTGGGATTATATATAGCTTTGAAACCAAAATTGGCGGTTAGCATTTCCGGGTCGCCTATGACACCTTTTTTCAGCATGTCTTTTATAGTGTTAAAAAGCGGCAAAAACCGAGTCCACATGGCTTCCATAACAAAACATTTATTTTCCCGCGCGGCTTTGATGATCTTTCCGGCCTGCAAAACGTTGAGGGCAAAGGGTTTTTCACACAATACAGCCTTGCCGGCTTTAATACACAGGAGAGCGTTTTCCATGTGCAGGTGATTGGGGGTGGCAATATAAACAGCCTGTATGGCAGGATCGTTAGCCAGTTGTTCGTAACTGCCAAAGCGTTTGGGAACATTAAATAAAGCGCCAAATTCATCGGCAGTGGTTTGTAACCGTGAACCCACAGCCGCGAGCCGCGCATTTTTTACATATACCAGTCCTTCGGCAAACTTTCTGGCAATATGCCCGGTTCCCATGATCCCCCAATGTACTGTCTTTGCCATAACACCTCCAAAATTGTCTCACCACCCGGCCTGATTAATATGATGTGATGCATCTGGTCAGTACTAGCAACAATTAGTACTGATTCGCCGGTGGCACTTTATATTATGAAATAATCCGGGTTTTTATGTATTTGGTTTAAAAAAGTTGCTAGTTATAAAATATTATTATATATTGTAAAAAATGTTGCAATTTACAAGCCGAAATCCGATTTTACAGCCGGTAATGCAGGTAATATATAATTATTCTGGTATTAACCGGACTTGTCGGCAAAAAGCACAATAAACAGTAAACCGAGGGATAAAAGATGCCGGAAACTGCAGAATTCCTGCCATTTACAGATAATGTGTACCGAACCGGAGCAAAGAAGATCAGTTTTTGCAAGAAGAAATTCCCCAATTTCTTTTTTTACAAAAATATGATCAAAACTGTAATTCATTCCAGCCGTCTTGGCAGAACAAACCGGTTAACTTTTACCGCCTGGGGGAAACAAAGCATCGACATGTTGCAGCACCTGGAAAATGTCGGCGGGCAATTTGAAATCAGCGGGATTGAAAATATAAGAGAAATTAATACGCCTTGTGTATATGTATCCAACCACATGAGTGTACTGGAAACTTTTGTGTTGCCTTGTTTGCTGATCCCTTATCAAAAAATAGCCTTTGTGGTTAAAGAGAGCCTGGTCAAATACCCGGTTTTCAAACACGTTATCGGCAATCTTGAACCGGTGGTGGTTGGCCGCGAAAACCCACGTCAGGACCTGGTGACTGTATTGGAGCAAGGCGCAGAAAGACTGAGCCGGGGTATTTCGATGGTCATTTTCCCGCAGCGGACGCGTATGATGCACTTTAATCCCGAGGAATTTAATACGATCGGAATCAAGCTGGCCAAACGCGCCGGCGTGCCCGTTGTGCCTGTAGCCGTCAAGACCGACGCCTGGGGGCAGGGCAAGCTGGTTAAGGATTTCGGCAAGGTTGATCCCGCCAAAGCCGTGTACATTACCTTTGGCGAACCGATGGCGATTACCGGGAACGGCCAGGAACAACATCAAAAATGTATCGAGTTCATCAAAGCCCATACCGAAGAGTGGTTCCGGAAACAGGAAACAGGAAAATAAAATGACAATTTTTCTAGTTATAATTGGATTGATTGTTTCTTTGGTCGGTTTGGCCGGTTGTATAGTGCCGTTCATTCCCGGACCGCCGCTTAGCTTTCTGGCGTTGATAATATTGTCGTTAGCCAAAGAGTGGCAGCCGTTCAGCGTCGAGTTTTTAATAATCTGGGCTGTTATTACCATTTTTGTCTCGGTTTTCGATAATATCGCCCCGGTTCTGGGCGCAAAAAAATATGGCGCCTCCAAAACCGGCGTCTGGCTTTCAGTGGCGGGAATGTTGATCGGATTGATGTTTTTTCCGCCCTGGGGCATAATTATCGGTACATTTCTGGGCGCCTTTGCCGGCGAATTGATATCCGGGAAAAAGAAGGATCATGCTTTAAAAGCCGGGTGGGGCGTTTTTGTCGGAACTTTGGTGGGAGTCGGTTTGAAACTGGCGGCCTCCGCTGTGATGTTGTTTTATTATATTATAAAAATGTTTTAAAATTTAAAATGCCGGAAATAATTACCCGGAGTAGAGACGTTACATTTTAGTATTGCAATTCGTTGCTAGTTTTTCTAATTTTAGCTATCTCTCTAACCAAGATGGAGACAATAAATGGCAAAACCTATGGAAATCACAGATGCAACATTTGAGCAGGAAGTACTGTCATCGGAGCTGCCGGTGCTGGTGGACTTTTGGGCGGTGTGGTGCGGACCTTGCAAAATGGTTGCCCCGGTTGTAGAGCAAATAGCCGATGAGTATGAAGGCAAACTCAAAGTCGGGAAAATTGATGTGGATAATCATAAACAGGCGGCAATGAACTATGGCATTCGCAGTATTCCGACCTTGTTATTGTTTAAAGGCGGAGAAGTCGTGCAACAGGTCGTTGGCGCATTATCCAAACATCAGTTGGAAGAAAAAATTAAAGAGTATTTATAAAGTTTACCGTTTCGCACATATTTCAATAAATTGTAAAAATTAATATCACAGATTCCCGGATCATGTAGCTGATTAAAATTACGTTATCCGGGAAAGTTATTTCAACATCTGCATTTACAAACTAAATTGTGTACCTGTTCTGCAAAAATCATATTCCGCATGAAAAAATCGGGAAATATATTATATCCCTTGAAAAATGGGGTTTTATTTTTCATAGAATTGTTTTAAATTACATAGAACCAAAACAGACGACGGAGTAATGGAAAATACATGTGCATTAATAATGGCGGGAGGAGGCGGGACCCGGTTTTGGCCTAAAAGCCGGCAAAATTTTCCCAAACAATTTTTGAGTCTGTTTGGTAAAGATACTATGCTGCAAATGACTGCCAATCGGTTGTTAAAGCTGATTCCAACCGAAAAATTGTATATAGTTACGACACTTGAACAAAAGCGTTTGATTACCCGGCAGTTGCCCTGGATGCCGCCGGGAAATATTATAACCGAGCCAGCGGCTAGAAATACTGCGCCGTGTATCGGATTGTCGGCAATCCATATCCGTCACCGTAACCCGGATGCGATCATGGTGGTTTGCCCATCCGACCATTTGATCCTTAATTCCGAGCGGTTTACAGAAATAATCCAAAGTGGTGTTCGGTTGGTGCGTGAAAATCCGCATATTCTGGTAACCATTGGAATAGAACCGACATATTCATCTACCGGTTATGGTTATATTCAAAAGGGCAAAACGATTACAAACGAAACAACCAAAGCTTACCATGTGCGCACCTTTGCGGAAAAACCGGATGTTGATACGGCAAAAAAGTTTTTTGAAAGTAAAGAATTTTTTTGGAACAGCGGCATTTTTATCTGGCATGTTGAGACAATACTAAATTATTTTCAGGAATTATTGCCTGATATTTATTCCAGCTTGTTACTTGTTTACGACGCTTTGGATACGAAAAAATTGAATCAAGTTACCGATACCGCTTATGAGCAAATCTATAACCAATCTATTGATTACGGGATTTTGGAAAAATGTTCACAGGTTGTTGTCATGGATGGAGATTTTGGCTGGAGTGATTTGGGAAGCTGGGATGAGATATATAAAATATCCTCTAAAGATGAGCAAGGCAATGTCATCATTGGCGCGCCGCTGGTTAAAGATGTCCGGAATTCATATATTGAAACCTCGGACAGAACGGTTGGTATAATAGGAGTCAGCGATTTGATTGTTGTCGATACTAATGATTCTCTTTTGATATGTAAACGCGACTTGTCGCAGGATGTGAAATGGCTAGCAGGACAAATCAGGCAAAAAAGCATCGAATAGCGTCTGTAATCCCTCATACAGATAATGCCGAAACCTTAAAACAACTTGAAGCGCTTGCAGTAAAAGCGGGGCTGGAAATACGCCGGGAAAAAGGAGATTTTAAAAGCGGGTATTGCCGGGTTAAAGAGCAAAACCTGTTAATATTAAAAAAAGAAGATCCGGTTGACAAGATCATAGACATTATTGCAAATAATTTAGCAGATTTTCCGATTGATAATAATGATACTAATGCTGATATATATCAGTTAATTGCCGATAAAAAAAGTGAAAAAAACAGCCTGACAGGCTCTGAGGAGGTATAAATGATAAGTAAAGAATTGGCGCAACTTTTTAATAATAATTTGTTTATCAGCAATTTGAAAGCCACGAACAAGGAAGAAGTGCTGGGCGAATTGCTGGATTTATTTATTAAAGAAAAAATTGTGCGTAACCGGCAAATCGTACTGGAAATGCTGCATCAACGGGAAACCCTGGGCAGTACCGGTATAGGCAAGGGTGTAGCGATACCGCATGGCAGAACAACCGCCGCCCTGAATGTAGTGATAGCTTTTGGTAAATCAGAAAAAGGCATCGATTTTAATGCAATAGATAAACAACCGGTTCACCTGTTCTTTATGATCATTGCCCCGCCAAACGATGAGGAAAACAAATATTTACCGGCCCTCGGTTCACTGGTAACCATTATTAAAAGCGAAAAAAACCGGGAGCGTTTATTAAAAGTTACCAATTATTCTGAATTATTATCAATTATCAGCGGAGAATAAAAAATGGATAATGAAATAGAATCGCTAGTTACGCTTCAGGATATTGATTTAATTATAGAAGAAGCTAATGAAGTTGAAAAGCTGGGATTTGCCATAACCGGGGGCAGTGAACTCGCCAAAGCGCGAGCGGAACTGGCTTCGCGGATTAAAAAACCGATATTGTTTCGTTATGAACGGTTACGGGCCAAGTTAAAAAGGGCGATTGTGCCGGTTAAAAATGATATATGTCTGGGTTGTTTTTTACGGCAACCGACATCGATTGGAGCCAAAGGCCGGGAAGAGTCTGAACTCTTTACCTGTGAAAACTGCGGTAGGATTTTATATTGGCTGGATTAAATAAAAAAGGCTGCTTTAAGCAGCCTTTTTTAATTTAGATAATCCCTATTTTTTTACCGACTTGAGCAAAAATATCCAGTACTTTATCCAGTTCTTCATCGGTGTGCGTAGCCATGTAACTGGTACGTAACAACGATTTACCGGGGGGCACGGCGGGACTGATCACCGGGTTGCTGAAAATACCGTTTTCGTACAAGGTCCTCCAAAAAGTAAAAGTCTTTTCATCATCACCAATAAAAATTGGGATAATGGGAGTTTCGCTAACGCCGGTATTAAAGCCTAACTGGGTGTAACCGGTTTTCATTTTTTGATAGTTATGCCATAGTTTTTCACGGCGCTCCGGTTCTTTTTGTAAAATTTCCAGGCATTTCAAAACTGTGGCTACGGCTGCCGGCGGAGGACTGGCTGAGAAAATGAGAGCGCGGGAGTTGTGTTTGATGTGATGAATAACATACTCTTTACCGGCAATGAATCCGCCAATAGAAGCAAAAGATTTGCTGAATGTACCCATGATCAGATCGACATCTTTTTCGAGGTCGAAATGTTCGGCAGTGCCGCGGCCGTGTTTGCCCAACACGCCAATGGAATGAGCGTCGTCGATCATAACGCGGGCATTATGTTTTTTAGCAACCTTGACCAGTTCCGGCAGGTTGACAATATCGCCGCCCATGCTGAAAACGCCATCGCTGACTATAAGTACGCCGCCGGAATTTTTATTGTTGTTTAATGAAAGTATTTTATCCAGGTCTTTCATGTCGTTATGACGGTACTTGAGAGAGCGGCCAAAAGCCAGCCTGGTGCCGTCGACAATGCTGGCGTGATTTTCATTGTCCCCCACGACCAGGTCTTTACGTCCAACTATTGTAGCAATGGTGCCCTGGTTGGTTTGAAAGCCGGTAGAAAACAGCAATACAGCTTCAACATTCATAAATTCGGCCAGTTTCTCTTCCAGTTCTTCATGAATGGAGAGCGTGCCGTTCAGAAATCGCGACCCGGTGCAGCCGGAGCCAAATTTCTCAATGGCTTCGATAGAGGCTTTTTTAACCCGCTCATCCTGGGTTAAACCAAGATAATTGTTGGAGCCGATCATGATCATTTTTTTACCTTTAACGACCACTTCGGTATCGGCGCCGGATTCGATGGCCTGAAAATATGGATACCATCCTTCCTGCATTGCCTGCCTTGCTCTTGCCGATGTACCACCTGAACATTTTTTAAACAGGTCTTCCAAATTGATACTCCCTACTTGATTAAAAATATGATAAAAAGATATGAGAACAGGATAATTAAAGGTGTGCTTAATATTTGAGCAAGCCGTTATTCCTTTTAGTTAATATATGTAAACAATCCATTTTTGTCAAGGGTAAATTGAATTAAATTCACTTAAAATTATTATACGGTTAATTGCTGTTTTTGGGTTTGGAGAATCAGTAGGTATAATTATTGGTTTGGCTTGTGTATCTTTTACCATTTTTTAAAAGCAGGACATATACATAGAAGCAAGAATTATCCATATTCAAAAACCCCATAAATGAAAGAGCCTCCAATTATTTTGGAGGCTGTGTGCGCCAACGGGGAATCGAACCCAGAACCTATCCACCAAAGGTGGATTCCTCTGCCAGGGATTGATCAAGCCACTTGCGACCAGAGGTGGTTTTAAGAAATCTTTCAAATTTCACAGCATCCGAACGAGTTGGGAATTGTTGAGAGAAAAGTAATTTTTCCATTTTAAACATTCTGGTATATGGGCTCCTGCCGTTTTGATGCTCTTCGAGCCTTCGTGATAAATTATTGGTTTGGCCTGTGTATCTTTTACCATTTTTTAAAAGCAGGACATATACATAGAAGCAAGAATTATCCATATTCAAAAACCCCATAAATGAAAGAGCCTCCAATTATTTTGGAGGCTGTGTGCGCCAACGGGGAATCGAATCCAGAACCTATCCACCAAAGGTGGATTGCTCTGCCAGGTTTTGTGCGCCAACGGGGAATCGAACCCAGAACCTACTGATTAAGAGTCAGTTGCTCTGCCAATTGAGCTATTGGCGCAAATAAAAGAACAATTTTTTTTGCCAATAGCTTTAATTAAAAATAAAGCCAGAACCTATCCACCAGAGGTGGATTGCTCTGCCAATTGAGCTATTGGCGCATATAATTCACAGGTAATAATTTACCCCTTTTTATTACATAAATCAAGTCTTTTTTATGTTCAAGTTATCAAGATATTTTCTTTAGAGTTCACTACTTTTTTACTTTCAGTTCCCCCCCAAAAAGAACTATTTGCATCTTTCAGTTTTTATTTGTACATGTAATCTGTCAAAAAATTAAATGTTTTTATATATAGTATTTGTGGAGAACCGGTTATGAAGGCTCATATTATTCTATCTGCTTTACGTACTCTGGCAATAATTGGTTGTGTTTATACTTTAACGTTATCCGCGCAGCCGTTTGACGGGCAAAATATTCCCTTGCCCGAACATCCGCGCCCTGATTTTATGCGCTCTGCCTGGCTGAACCTGAACGGGCCCTGGGATTTTCGTTTTGACGGCGCCAATGTCGGCTTGACCGAACAATGGTTCAGCGGCAATGTGAAATTCAATAAATCCATTATGGCGCCGTTTCCCTGGGGATCGAATTTGTCCGGCGTGAAAGATGAAGCGGATATCGCCTGGTATGGCCGGGATATTACCATACCGGCCGCATGGCAGGAAAGCCGGATAGTTTTGGTTATCGGCGCCTGTGACTGGCACACCACTGCCTGGCTGGACGGAGCGCTGCTGGGCGAGCACCGCGGCGGTTATACCCCCTTTGAATTTACCTTCCCGGCGGATTTGGATCGTTCCGTATCCCATCGACTGGTTTTACGGGTGGACGATACCCCGCATCCCTTTAAACTGGAAGGCAAGCAGGGCTATGGCCGCGCCGCCGGTATCTGGCAAACTGTTTATCTTGAAGCCCGTCCGTCCATCGCGGTGCAAACTATCCATTTAACGCCGGATATTGACCATAATAAAGTTAATGTTAAAGTTGTGTTAAACACCCCGGCGGCCAAGAATCTTCAGCTTACTCTTGAAATAAAGGGCAGCGCCACCCCGTCTTTTCTCACAGAAAAGAAAATTAGCAAAGGCAAGCAAGATGTACAATTTGATGTCTCTATAGACAATCCACGTCTTTGGTCGCTGGATGATCCCTATTTGTATGATGTTACCGCAACGTTGACCGGCAATGGCGAAACCGACCGGGTTGATACTTATTTTGGCATGCGCAAGATCAGCGTTGGCAATATGCCCGGTACGGATATTCCCTATATTTTGTTGAACAATAAACCCGTGTACCTGCAACTCACCCTCGATCAGTCCTATCATCCCGATGGTTTTTATACGTTCCCCAGCGACGAGTTTATGCGCGATGAAATTCTGCGCACCCGGCGCATCGGTCTGAACGGCCAGCGCATCCATGTCAAAGTCGGCATTCCGCGTAAATTGTATTGGGCAGACAAGCTTGGCGTGTTGATTATGGCCGATGTGCCGAACAGTTGGGGCGAGCCGGGTCCCGAAATGCGCGCGGAAATGGAATATGCCTTCCGGCAAATGCTGCAACGCGATTATAACCATCCCGCCATATTTTCCTGGATTCTCTTCAATGAAACATGGGGATTGTTTACCAACCGCACCTATTTGCCCGAAACCCAGCTTTGGGTTGCGGACATGTTCAAATTAGCGAAAACGCTGGACGCTTCGCGGTTGATCGAGGACAATTCGCCCTGTAACCACGACCATGTGGTTACCGATATGAATACCTGGCATGCTTACCTGCCCGGTTATGCCTGGAAAGAAGAGCTTGACCGGATCGTAAAAGATACTTTTCCCGGCTCGTCCTGGAATTTTGCCCCCGGCTATACGCAAGCCAATCAGCCCAACCTCAACAGCGAGTGCGGCAATGTGTGGGGTTACCAGGGCAGCACCGGCGATGTGGACTGGTCCTATGATTATCACCGCATGATGAATGAATTCCGCCGTCACCCGCAGATTTGCGGCTGGCTATATACCGAGCATCATGATGTGATCAACGAATGGAACGGCTATTACCGCTTTGACCGCAGCAACAAATACACCGGACTGGAAGAAATCGTACCGGGCATGACCCTCAACGATCTGCACGGCGCATTTTATATTTCCACGGGACAAGATATTTGTCGCGCCGTTAACCCGGGCGCTGTGGTATCCGTGCCGTTGTTCGCTTCATTCATGACGGATCACTACGCCGGCGCGGAATTGCTGCTAAAGACCGAGTTGGCGTTTTGCGATAACCTGGGACGGCAGAGTGTTATCCCGCAGCAGGATATTAAAATCCTTGGCGCGCCGTGGATGAACCGGGAACTGGAGCCGCTAGCTGTGACCATGCCCAACACCCCCGGTCTGGCCATTTTGCGCCTGGTCTTGCAGGACGCCGCCGGTTCGGCGCTGCATCATAATTTTACTTCTTTTGTTGTTGGTAACTCTCCTTCGCCGCGGCGGGAAACCCTGAGCAGCGGAGATGATGTGTTTGAGGTGCTCCGTTTTGCCCCGGCATCGTTCACGACTGCGCAGTGGTCCGTTAAAGAATGGAATGTGCTGGAAGGATTAAAGGTGAACGGCGCGGGTTCAGGATATTTTGAATACAAGGTGAAATGGCCGGAACAAGTGAAACCGGCCTCAGTGCAGGAAGCGGTGTTTCGCGCCGAACTCGGCAGCAAGCAGTTGTTCGGCAAAGATCGCGAGGACGCCGGGGACATGGATGGCGATTATATGCGCGGCCAGGGCGCGCACGATCCCTCGCTCAATCCCAATGCGTATCCCATGACCGACGAGACGGTTTATCCCGGCGCAGTAGAGATACTCGTCAACGGCGTTTCGCTGGGCCAGTTCGACCTGCCGGACGACCCGGCGGATCATCGCGGCCTGCTCTCCTGGTTCAGTCAGCCGCAGGACGGCAAGCTGCGCGAAGCCGGTTCGTATGGGACGCTGATTTCCGCCAATATTCCAGCGCAGGCGCTCAAAGCCGCGGCGGCAGCGGGTGAACTGGTGATTCGTTTGCAGGTCAGCGAGGCGCTGCCGCACGGTTTGGCGATTTACGGTGAGCGCTTTGGCCGCTATCCTGTGGAACCGATGGTGATATTGAAGAGCAGTTAAGTGTATATGAACGAATGTGCTACGCACCACCCAGGTGCGTAGCACGTTGATGCAATTGTTGTTGTTTTGTTTATTGATTTTATTATATTAGTATTATCCAGATGCTTTATTATGTTTGAGGGTGGTGGTAAGGGTTTTTCTGTATATATTTTTAAATTTTTTAGAAGTGTTGTTCGTTTTTTATTAATAATTGGTGGGATTTTATGGGAACACTTTATGAAAAAATTTTAGAAATTGAACCGCAACAGTGGGATTATAATTATTATTGTCGTCCGGAACTACGAATGAACCTTCCAAATTTTGAAAATGATAATTATTGTGACTTTATAAAAAAGTATTTTCACAGGGCAGGTAAAGAAGACATTTTTAAAAAATATTTTTCTATTGAAAAAACACTTTTAAAGAGATCTTCTCACACTGTTTCGATCTTTTTTTTAGGAATACTTTTTTATCAAAAAACAAAAATTTGGGGTAATTTAAGGTTAGGTGAGAATCCCCCTGGGTATGAAATTTTTCCATTCTTATGGTTCTTAACTTGTCTTTTTCATGACTTTGGGTATGATTATGAAGAAGATTCTAAAAAACATTTAGAATCATTAATTAACATTGATGGTATTAAGAGGGAGTTTAATATTGAATATGATTTATTAACTCAAAACATTGAAAACATACTCATCCCCAAAGATATTTTCCAATGTATAAGCAATTATTTTTTGTTTAAGAGAGAAGAATATAAAAAGTTAGATCATGGAATAGTAGCCGGATTGTATTATTACGATAAACTTGTAAAAAATAGACGTTTTAAATATGAAAAGTTAAAAGAAAGAATGTATGATAAAGGGTCATGGGGTGATTAACTCGAAACCCAATATGCTTTGGCAGGCGCCACAATTGCTATCCATAATATTTGGTTTCCTCAAAAAAATGATGAAAAAATTTATAGATTATATAAACTCGATAATTTAATAAATAGAACCCCAATTTCTTTACAAGAAGCGCCTCTTTTATTTTTACTGGGATTAGTTGATACTATTGAACCTGTTAAATTATTTTGTAAAAATGAAGAAAACATAAAAGATGTATTGGAAGGAATTGTAATCAATTTTATTGATGATAAAATAAAAATAGGTATTTCTTGTGATTCAAATTTATGTTTTGCTAAATTATACAATAGATGCAAGGACCTTTACCCTTGGCTAGATTTAAAAGTCAAATGCGAAAACGATTTAATTTCTATAAAATTATAGCTTTAATTGTAAAATAGGCATTGTAATGCGCACCTTCGAAGCGAGTAGGAATTAAATTTAACTAACTGTCATAAGGAGATATTCCATCTTACGTTGTTTGCACCACATCTCTGCGGCTTTCCTTTTACGCTGCACATCATTTGAATCAATTCGGCTGGGGTCTTTTACTTCGATGACTGCTTTCCTGCCGTCTTCATACTGTACAAGAAAATCAGGCACATAACGCCGTTGATGCTTCTGTCCATCAATCCATGGAATACTAATACCATGACGTTTCATCCATTTAACTACATAAGGATCTCGTTCCAAACGATCCATCATCCGCCGTTCAAGGTCGCTCTGATACTTTTCAAAGTTCCAGGGACTTTTCTTTGGGTTATCGTACAGACCATGTATGCTAATCGCCATATTCAATAACTCCTGCTATTAGACCAGGTATTGTACCAACTTTTACTTTTACATAACGAAGCATTTTCCAAGCAAAATCTACATCTGCGCGTTCAGCCAAACCAAGGGAAGAATTGTTCAAAAACTTTGCACGAACATGATGAAGCAAGGCACTATATACCTTATCCTTGAATGTTGCAGCATAACCAGCCTCTACTGTTAACGATTCAGCCATTTCTAGTAAAGCTGCTTTAACTGCTTCACGTACTGAATCATCAGAAACCTGTGTTACCAAGCTAACAGGACTGCTTTCATCGGGAGCGGAATGAATCGTCTTCCAACCTTTACCACCTAATTCTTGCCCAACAACACCAGCTATACTTACTTTTGTAATTTCAACCACAGTCGGATCATATTCAATTCTGGATAACTCATCTTTCCAGTTTTCGAGTGGCTTTGGCGGCGGCGCAATATCACCTACATCGAACTCACCATCATCCAATACCGATGGATCGACTGATGGGAGATCAATCACCAAATCCGGTTTTTCAAGTTCCTGTTTCGGTGGTGGGGAAGGGAGATCTTCCGTTTCATCAAACAAATCGTCAATCATAACCCCAGTTCGTTTCTTCGCGTTGAAAATGTCCCACAACCATTGGTGTTCCAGTTTAGGATGATCCACCACTGCACAAATCTGTGGTTCCGTCGATTCAACACCTTTTACCCGTACTCGTCGCAGACCACGTCCGACAACCTGCTGCCCATAAACTTTACTACCAAACTTGCGCAGTAGAAGGATAACACCTACTTCTGGCACATCCCATCCCTCACGCAGCATAAGTACACTAACAACAGCCCGGTATGGTGTACCGGCCTTCTTCTGTCTGCCCAATTCCCTCGCCTTTTGTCGATCTGCTTCATCAGTATCTTCAGTAACTAATAATGTCTTTATCTTAAAATATTTGTTCAACGTTTGTTCAGCTTTTTCTGCGTCAGCCTTACAAACTGCCACTACAAAAAGTATTGGCTGATAACGTCCTTTTGCTCGTCTTTCCTGTTCCTCCAAACGTCGAAGTGCAATTGCCATCTGCTGGCGCATCGGTTCATCATCAGTTACCCACTGCGTTGCATTCAACCCAAGGCGGTCTACCTCATTCCAATCAATCTCTTCAACTTTGCGTTGCTCGCCAGTGCGGGCATCAGTATAGGTTAACTGGACTGTTTTGATATCCGGCTGATAAATTACAGGGGTTTTAATAATACCGTCAGCCAACGCATCAGTTACACTATACTCATAAATCATGTCACTATCAGGCGCTCTACCGTCGGCGCGATCAGGCGTTGCTGTTGTGTCAATACGCAAAACAACCTTTTCTCGCATTCGCTTAAGTGTTGCCTCGTATTCTGGCGCAGGTGAATTGTGCGCTTCGTCATTGAACAGTGCAAAATCTGGTCCGTTCATCATCGCTGATAAATTACTCTGTCCGCTTTTGTTGCTCAGGTAGAATTGATGAATGTTCCCCAGAATGACACTGGCGCTAAACAGGCTTGCCCAGCCCCCATCTTTGCCGCTCCCCAGTGTTGTTAATGGAAAATCCTGTGGCCCAATATGACCATAATCCGGCAGCAAGTCACGATCTTTGAAGACCTTTCCACCCTCGAAATCGTCCTCCAACCGGTCACGTACGATTAAGTTAGGGCATAGCATCACGAATTTTTGAATGTTGTATGCTATACGTAACCATGCAATCACCGCCGCAATCACTGCTGTTTTACCACCACCCGTTACAATGTTCAGCAATAGACCGTCTGCCCCAAGAGATGTTTTACCTAAAATCTCATGTGCATAAATTATACGCAAGAAAGACTCCCACTGATGGGGCCAAAGTGTGCCCGGCCGTGCTGCCTGGTCGTCATCCTTTGAGGTTAAAAATTCAATATACTTGTAGGAATCCAACTTTAGCCCTGGCATTCCGTCCCTTCGCCAGTCTCGGAATGTATCCTCGTATTGTGAAAAATTATTAAACATTACTATCCTTTTTGTAGATGAGATTTACCGGATTATTAAAAATATATGTTCTAAAACTGTTCATCAATTTATACCTTATTATTTAACCTCAATTTCACTTACCCACAAACCCTCACCACCCATATCATCCTGCACCTTACAGGCGATACGTTTCTTACCATCCGTTGTAAATACATATTGTGCTTGCAGTTCCGGTTCCTTTTTGCTGCTTCTTACGAACGAATATCCTTGTGTGCTACTGAATCGTTTGTCATAGTCAAAATCCCACTGAACATTAATGATTTTTGCCCCGGCATTGAGAACAACTGTTTCGCTTACATCAAATTTATAAGTCAATGGCGCAATACGCTTATAACCAACCTCTACCTTTGGTGGTTGTACAAAAGTTAAAAAGTTCATATAGTCAGCATTATCAGTTGAAAGGGCAGTGACATGCTCACGGAAACGCGGCGAATCAATACGAATCATATCTAAACGTATAAAATTCAAATCAGTATGTTCCAAACGCCGCAATCTTTCAGCCGCTTCCACAGCATCAGGTCGGAATGCCCAGGCCAGCATAATACCATCTCTCAGGTTGTCCTGTCTGTAACGTATTGTCTTGCGCATGGCATTGGCAAATTGTTGCACATCAGTAGCTGTCACCGCCTTTTTTTGATCAGGTTCACCCACCCAGACCGGAATGGCACCCTTGTAGCCATGAATTTCTATCTGGTTAGTATTATCAGGTTTTCCATTTTTAAGCTTTAGTGATGTATCAATTTTATCAATCTTTTCAATTTCTTGTACTGCTCCAAAACATTTTAAAACAAAAGCACGAAACTGCTCCACAGGGGCTTTAGCCAGCCGGCGAGCTTCGTATACTCCCCAGTGCTCAATTGAAAAATCCGGAACTGGAAACAGCCTGCCAATTTGTTCCTCAACCTGGCGTGTCAACCGGTCTGCCGTAATAGCCACCGCTACCCGTGATTGGTCACAAGCAATCCAACGACGGCCTAACCGTTGTGCAACTGCGGGTGTTGTGCCGCCACCACAAAAAAAGTCCGCAATAACTCCCTCATCTGGTGAAGATGTTTTTACAATCCGTTCAATAAGGTCTTCAGGTTTCTGAGTTGGATAACCTATTCGTTGTGCATCTTCACGATTAAGAGTTTCAATATCTGTCCAATAGTCTTCTGCTATTTTGCCCTCATCAAGATAATAACGATAAACCTTCTGTGTCTTTGAATCTTTTTTTTCTTGAAATTTTCGCCCTTCTTTGTCAATCCCAACTTTCATGTGTGAGTTGGCCTTTCTTGAAATAGTTGCCCCTTTGGAATCGAAAAAGTAAGAATCAGTCTTTGTGTAAAAAAAGATAACATCATGCTTTCGGCCAAATGTTAATTTACTTTTCCCACCAATGGAATAACACCAGACAATTTCATTCTTAAAGCTACTAATTCCGAAAATTTTATCCATTTCTACTTTAATGTAATGACTTGCGTGCCAGTCGCAATGTACATAGATACTACCTGTTTTTTTAAGTAAGCGTTTCATTTCATAAAGCCGGGCATTTAACCAAATAAGATATCCGGGCATGCCTCCTTCCCAAATATCAGAAAATGAGCGTAATTCATTCTGATCGCCAAAGATGACATTATATTGCCTACCCGAGAAAAAAGGGGGGTCAATGTATATTAGGTCAATACTCTCACTGGGTAATTGCCGCATCACATGCAGGTTATCACCCCAGAAGAGTTGGTTGGGTTCAAGAGTGGGATGTCCGAACTGAATGCGATCAACAACCTGGAACGGCAGATAAACCGAGGGAAAAAGCTTGCGATAGCCCTTGCGCCGATCCCAACCCAAAGGCTCCTTTTCTACTGGTATACTGCCAAAACGAGTTGGCGGCTGCCAAAATTCCTCTTGTAACGGTAACGCATCTTCTTGTTCATCTCTTTCTTCAATTTCAGGGGGTGTAATAAAATCACCTTTTACAGGGCCAAGTGTTCGTTTATCATCGTCTTTATTCGGCATTATAATTTCCCTTTTATTTACCAATTATTATATGTCTTTTTTGATACGTAATTTTTGTATATTAATATTTTTTATCTCATATAGTATATCTAACCCCAGTTTTATAATACCCAGTTTGTGCAATTCTAATTTAAAAAACTCATGGAAATAAGCAAGAAATATATTACTTTATCTATTAACTCTTTACATTTTAGGCTATTTATAATATTAAAGATTGGTTGGAAATATTCATTTGTGAGTAGTAAATTCCAAATACGTAGTAAATTAAATATATATTTTTAAAATAACCCTTGACTCTCCCCCAAGGGCAGGCCTTATATTATATGGTGAAAACAGGCCTGTAATATTAAACAAGCGAGGAGACTATGCTTTACACAATCGGTGAATTTTCCCGGATCACGGCGTTATCCATCAAGTCGCTGCGGCTGTACCATGAGCGGGAACTGCTGACGCCGGCGCGCATCGAGGAATTTTCCGGCTATCGCTACTATGACGACCGCAATGTCGAGGTCGCCCGCGCTATCAAAATCCTCAAGGACTTTGATTTTTCCCTGGCGGAGATCAAGGAAATTGTGGACGAATGCGGCGATGATGAGGATATGCTCGGCTTTCTGGAAACCAAGTTGTCCTGCATTCAAGACAAGATTCACCATTACGAGGCAGTCTCCCGATCCATTCAACTCATTATTAAAACTGAAAGGGAGAGTAAAATGTCTGAACAAAATGGCTTTACAGTCGAAGAAAAAAATGTAGATACCCTGCTTATCGCCGGACACCGCATGAAAGGCATATACAGCGATATCGGCAAGGGTTTTGGCGTGGTCGGCAAAAAAGCCGGGCGGCATATTAACGGCAAGGCTATAGGTCTGTATTATGACCATGATTACAAGGAAGAGGACGCCGATTTTGAAGCCTGTTTCCCGGTGCGCAAAGGCACAAGCGACAGCGAGGTATCGGTGCGGGAATTAAAGGGCGGGGCTTGCGTCGCGCTGCTGCACAAAGGCCCGTATGATACCATAGGCGAATCCTATAAAAAGATTTTTGCCTATATTAACGAAAAAGGCTACAAGACCCTGATCCCCACCCGCGAAGTGTACATCAAGGGGCCGGGCATGATCTTTCGCGGCAACCCGGATAATTACCTGACGGAAATTGTGGTGATGCTGGATAAATAGTGTTGTAGAGGTTCCGAGTGGGGTACACCTGGAAAAGGAAACCAATATGTGAACGATATTATGAATTGGTTAGTTCATTGTTTTTGCAAGGTTTGGGGAGAGGTGTGCTCCACTTTACTATTCAACTCTCTCATTTCGACCGCAGGGGAAAATCTTGTTTACAGATCTCTCCTTGAACAAAGGGCTGTTACCTCTTGTTGTTCGTCGGAATGACAATGTTCAGGTTTCTTTCTGTAGTTAAATTATATTTCTTTCCCTGTTGTTTATTTATAAAATCTCTTTATATTATGCAAATCCTTCTTAAAACCTGATCAATATAGATATATACAAAATTACAGGGTGAAAACATGAACAGAAAAATCTATTTTCTTTTATTCCTTCTATCCTGTTCCGGTACTGCCTTCCCGGAACAGCCACAAGTCTCTGATAAATGCTGGCGCTGGGAGCTTTTAAAACCGGCGGATTTGCAACAGGCGCTTGATACTTTACCCATAGTTTATATGGTCGTCAGTCCCCTGGAATGGCATGGTGACGCCATGCCGTTTGGCACCGACCCGGTTATCGGCGCTTATATTGCCGAATCGGCCTGGCGCAAAACCGGTGGGGTGCTGATACCAACTTTGTATATTGGCAACGAGACTTTATATAAAGATTGGACATCTCAAGGATTAACGGATTATTGGGGGCTGGAGTGGTTAACCAAAGAACATAATCCGGGGTCATTGTACCTGGCCACTCTTACTTTTGAACTGGTCATCCGTGAGATGCTGGCCGGAGTGGAACGGGAGGGATTCAAAGCGTGCGTCATTGTCAGCGGGCATGCGGGAGTGGAATATGTGCGAATTTTAGAGGAATTTGAGCAAGTTTCGCAGCAGCGGCCGATGAAAGTAATTTATTCTCAGCTAGCCGATATAAATGCTCCGGCGGGCATTGACTTTCCCGGCGATACCGGTCATGCGGACTGTTCCGAATTCAGTATTTTGGGGGCAATAGATTCTACTTTGGTCGACAAAGCCCTGTTCGGCAAGAGTTCCCGGGACCGCAAGACCGGGCTGGATGATAAGAAAGCGGATTTAATTGATTATGAGAAGGGACAGGCTTACCTGGATTATCGTGTGGAGCGAATTGTTAAGACTGTGGAGAGATTTTTGGGAGAGCAAAAGTAACAAGTAAGAATAGCTATAAAATTGTGATCAGAAGGTTTTAAATCAATTCAACACTGAGAATATTGAGCAACCAGAGACCTTCTGAACGCAATTTATTTAAAAAGCAATATTCTGTGCAAATTTCAGACAGGCCAGTGTTGCCGGATAATTTTACAGGTATACTTCACAGGTTTGTAAATGTATCAGTAAAAATTACTATTATGGGTTTTATACTCAAAATGTACTCTTCTAACCTGCCTGTCATTTTTCATTGATTTTATCCAAAAAAACATGTATAGTATGAGAAGTGATTTGTTTTGAATAAAACCGCACCTTGTTTCATCTAATGATATAAAATGTGCTATTGTTGAATTTCTGGAGGAAATGATGAAAGATGTAATAATAATCGGCTCCGGCCCGTCCGGGTTGACTGCGGCAATTTATGCGGCGCGCGCTAATCTCAAACCGCTGGTACTGGCAGGCATGGAGCGCGGCGGGCAAATTACGCTGACCGAAGACCTGGAAAACTTTCCGGGCTTTCCCGAAGGCATTGGCGGATTCGATATGTACCAGCTTTTGGAAAAACAGGCGATCAAGTTCGGCGCGGAAATTGTATATGATGTTGTAACGAGCGTGGATTTAAAAGGGCAGGTTAAAAAGGTTAAAACCGCCGACCGGGAATACGAGGCCAAAGTCATTATCATTGCCACCGGGTCCACTCCCAAGCGTCTGGGTGTGCCGGGAGAGAATAAATATATCGGTCACGGGGTATCATATTGCGCCACCTGTGATGGTTTCTTTTTCAGCGGCAAACAGGTAGTGGTGGTTGGCGGCGGCAACAGCGCCCTCGATGAAGGCCTGTTCCTGACCCGTTATGCGGCTAAAGTTACCATCATCCACCGCCGCGACCGTCTGCGTGCCGATGCGATTTTACAAAAACGGGCCACGGAAAATGAAAAGATAGAATTTATCTGGGATACCGTTGTAGAAGAAATCACCGGCGATGAAACGGTCAATTCCTTAAAGTTAAAGAACGTAAAAACCGGCGCACAAACGGATTTCCCGGTCGACGGTATATTCGTTTTTATCGGCCATTACCCGAATGTGGATTTGTTCAAAGACCAGGTAACGCTCGATGAACAGAATTATATCGTCACCGATCGTTATACTAAAACCAATATTGCGGGAGTTTTTGCCTGCGGCGATGTGCAGGACCCGGTATATCGCCAGGCGATCACCTCCGCCGGAACCGGCTGCCAGGCCGCCATGGAAGCGGAAAAATATGTCGCTCACATGGAAGGCATGGCGTATCCCGGCAAATAATTCATCTAACCAGGAGAGAATCATGTATTATCGGTCACGTCGTCGCCATTCGCCTTTTATAGGTATTATATGTGTGATCATTGGCTTGATGTTTCTGCTAGACAATTTTGATATATTAAGCATTCACGAACTCTTTTTTCATTACTGGCCGGTTATTCTGATAGTATTCGGCCTGTTTTTGATCATTAAGAATATGCTATTTGAAAGGAAACAAGAGCCTGTTGTTGAATCGGAATACGTCTCTCCTGAAACCAGTTACTATACAGATCTTGCCAATGATTTTGATGAATCAAAAGTGTTTGGCGATATACATGTCGATTTGAAAATTAAAAACTTTACCAGGGGGAGTATACGGACTGTGTTTGGTCAGCTTCATGTTAATTTAAAAGAAACCAGACCGGCATCCGGTGAAAGTGTTTTGTATTTAAATACGGTCTTTGGAGAAATCCATGTCGATACGACAACAGAAGTGCCGGTAAAAATTTCCGCCAGTAATGTAGCCGGTGATATATATATCAAAGGCGATAAGCGGGATGGCGTTAATCAGCGATTATTTTACAAATCCGATAATTATGATACCGCCCCATCCAGGTTGCATATTATATGCAACGTGTCGTTTGGGGAAATTCATGTCAATTAAAGCGTACCCCAAAAAGGTCATAACGTTTAGTAATAATAGTTAATGATTCAATACGCCCGGTTTGTGCCGGGCGTTTTTATAACACAAAGACAGTTACTGTTTGATTAAATTCAAAATTTATGCAAGAGCGTTATTATAAATTCTCCCGCTTTTTAAAAGAAAAGTATGGGGAAAAGGTCTGGAAAATTCCGGTGGACGCCGGTTTGTCCTGCCCGAATAAAGACCCAATCACCGGGACCGGCGGGTGCGTGTTCTGCCGTAACGACAGCTTTTCACAGATGCAATCACTGCAAAATATTTCACTAGCGGAACAAATCGAAAAGGCAATTGCTGCTGCCCGCACGCGACAGGGTATAAACAAATACCTGGTCTATTTTCAATCCTCAACCAATACTTTTGCTCCGCCGGAGGCGCTGAGTCGTTATTTTAACCAGGCTCTGCAATCCCCCGGTGTGGTTGGATTGGCCATTGCCACCCGCCCTGATTGCTTGCCGCCGGATGTATTACACATTATTAGCGAACTTGCCGCCAAAACCGATGTGTGGATCGAACTGGGCTTGCAAAGCAGTCATAATACCACCTTGCAAAAGATCAACCGGGGCCATACCTTTGAAGCTTACCTGGATGCGGTTGAGAAATTAAAAAAATTACCTGTTCGAATTTGTACTCATATCATGATCGGGCTGCCGGGGGAAGAACGCTCGCACATTATTGCCACTGCCGATAAAATAGCCGCTACCGGTACACACGAAGTCAAGATTCATCCCTTGCTGGTGCTAAAAGATACCGCCCTGGAAAAGATGTTCATCAATAAGGACTTTTCTGAACTCGAATTGCCGGACTATGTGATGCTGGTATGCGATTTTTTGGAGCGCATCCCCGCCGGTATGGTTGTGCAGCGGTTGACCGCCGAATCACCCCGGGAGATGTTGATCGCCCCCGCTTGGGCCGAGCATAAACATTTAGTTTTACAGGCAATTAACGCAGAATTGATCAAAAGAGAATCGCGCCAGGGGGCGCACTGTTCCATAAAATGATGAATAGCTTCCCGGCAAGGATCAGTTATTAAAAGATTCGTAGCGTTCTTTAAATTTAATAATCCCCTCACATACAGCTGCAGCTATATCCTGTTGGTAACTTTTACTTTTTAATTTTTGTTCATCCTGGGGGTTGGAAAGAAAACCTGTTTCCAGTAGAATGCAAGGCATGGATGCTCCATAAAGTACCTGGAATCCCGCTTGTTTAACTCCCTGGCTATATGAGTTGCATTTTTTGCGAATTTCCACATCAATAAGCGCGGCCAATTCTTCACTTTCTTTGGTAAAAGAGTTTTGCGCATTGGAGGCCAGAATAAAAGAGGCGTCGGTCAGGTCAGTGTAATCGTCTGGCGTATCTTCAAGCCTGATTACCGAGTTTTCAAACTGCGCGACCCGGCGGGCTTCTTCTGTTTTTGCCGGACCCAGGATATAAGCGGTATGACCATGTAATCTGGAAACGGGATTTGAATCGGTATGGATGCTCAGAAACAACTTGCCCTTGTTGGTGTTGGCGAATTTGGTACGTTCTTTTAATGAAGGAAAGATGTCTGCCTCACGGGTCATTAGTACTTTAATATCCAGTTTTTTTTCCAATTCGGCCTTTAATTCTTTGGCAATGGCCAGAGTAATTTTCTTTTCAAAAGTATTGGAACTGCCGATAGCGCCGGGGTCTCTGCCGCCATGGCCGGGGTCGATAATGATAGTATCAATTTTCCATTTTTCCCGTTCCTTTTCCAGGTCCGCTAAAATCCCTTCGGATATTTTTTGCCTGGTGCGCAGCGTGACGGTCACTTCGGTGGCAGATTTTATATAGGTGTTCTTTTCGCTAATCGGTACAGTAACCCGGAACGATAATCGCGCCGTATCGTCCGAAAGTTGAATGGGGACGATCTTTTTTATGCTTTTTATTTCAGGGTTAACGGTAAAGGTTTGAAACGTATCTATTAGTCCGCCAAAAAAATCCACATAAAACCAGCCGTTGCTTTCACTGGTAAAGATATTGGCAAGGGGAAACTCTTTGGAAGTGGTAATTCGCAGCAAAAAGCCGTTTTCCATTTCTTCCACAATAACATTATTAATATTAGCGCGGCTGGAGGTGATGAGGATGGTATTGGCGCTTTCGTTATATTCGATATCCAAATGCGCATGATCGGCTAGTAATGGAATGAAATAACGCGCCGGCGCCAGGTAGTCATTGTTTTTATACAGGCAGTAGGCCGGCATTTGCAGCATAAGCTCATTGAACATCACAAACGGGCTGATCGCCATGATCGTAACGGTTAAATCGGGCAGCTTTAATTGTATTTGTTTGGCCGCCGGGTTCGGCTGGCTGGTTATATTCAACAGTCCGGCCAGTTTGGTGACGGAAACATATTGTAAACGATCTATTGAAAAACTTTCCAGGACGCCGACTGTCCTGCTTTGGGTGCGATCATAAATAGAAATATTCTGCGCATTGGCAGCAGCCAGGTACTGAAAAAAAGTCAGGAAAATGAAGAGGCAACTCAAATTTCTTATCATGGCAGTCTGCGAATCCCCCGGTTTACCAAATTTTATCTTCCCTTGACAGGAACTCGCTGGCTTTTTTTAGATTGGTTTTTTCTTCATCGGTAATTTTGTCGTAACCGACTTCATTGATACGATCGAGGATCCGATCCACTTCTTCGCGTTTTTCCCGGATCGTTTGATGACGCAGTTTATGCGCCTGCATCAGGCGTTCATGTTGTTTTTCTTTCCAGGCGCGGATAATTTTTTCTAAAAGCGCTTGACCGCGCAGCGCCACAAATCCTACCGCAGCACCGCCGAGGTGGGCAATATGCGCGACCCGGTCGCCCGCTCCAAAAAAACCGATAATGCCGGAGAACAAGGAAATACCGATAAATAAAGCGACCAGATGCTTGGCCTTGAGGCTGACCGGCAAGATAAAGAACATTAACAGGGTTATTATCCTGTCTGGAAACAGTACGGCAAACGCCACCATGACGCCATACAGGGCTCCCGAAGCGCCAATGACCGGATTTGTCGAGTTCCAGTAGATGAGGGTGTAAATAATGCCGGCGCCGATACCGGTTAAAAAATAGTATTGCAGGAATTTTTTAGTTCCCATCCATCTTTCCACTTCACAGCCGAAAATCCACAGTGTGAACATGTTGAAAAAGATGTGAAAAATACTGGTTTCGCTGTGTAAAAATAAATATGTGCCCAACTGCCACAGCTTGAAATGATGGGTAACATCAAAAGGGATCAACCCCAGAAACGAACCGATACCGGTTTGCGTTCGTAACAAGAACAGCATTTGCACAAAATAGACAGCGACATTAGCAATAATAATATATTTGACGGCGGGTGTCAAGCCGCCGCCAAAGCCAAAACGTACTCGTTGATTGTTAAAATTCATCCTCTCATAATTCCATGTTTACCCCAACCCGAATTCCTAATCCGGATATATCCACCTTTTCAGTTGCTGGCAGGCCTTTGGAGCTGCTTTCAACTTTGCGGCTTACTGTGCAATTGTTATAGCCAATATCCGCAGTTAATGTGGAACGCGAGCCGAGATTGTAATAAAAACCGCCTGCAACCTGCCAGCCAAAGCCGCCAAAGCGTTGGGATTGCGTATTGTTTCCGTATAATGTTTATTAAGAAAATATTTTTAGTTTAGGGCATGAATGCTTAACTTAGAGTAATAAGAGGAGAAAGATCATGCCCAAGAACAAGTATTCGTCAAGTTTTAAAGTACAC
>Ga0209311_1000726_pt1 | contig 28662 bp, 31 predicted proteins | sample AD_UKC045_MetaG_FD_184417 | JGI IMG/M metagenome (GOLD analysis project Ga0209311, IMG submission 184417) | Active sludge microbial communities of municipal wastewater-treating anaerobic digesters from USA - AD_UKC045_MetaG (SPAdes) (version 2) | ecosystem: Engineered > Bioreactor > Anaerobic >... | reverse complement strand
CTTCGGCCGCAAGTCGCTCAACGAGATCAAGGAAGTGCTCGCTTCGATGGGCCTCCACCTCGGCATGGACGTTCCGTCCTGGCCGCCGGAAAACATCGAAGAGCTCGCCAAGAAGTACGAAGACCACACCTGATTATAGGAGCCGGCCTGCTGAAGGCTGGATAATAAAATGCGCCACGGTTTCGCGCTTCGCAAACTCAACCGCACGGCCGCGCATCGCAAGGCGATGTTCGCGAACATGGCCGGTGCTTTGATCCGCCACGAGCAGATCACGACCACGCTGCCGAAAGCGAAAGAGCTCAAGGCCATCGCTGACAAGCTGATCACGCTCGGCAAGAAGGGCGGTCTCTCGAACCGTCGTCTTGCTGCTGCCCAGCTCAAGGAAGCTGATGTTGTCGTGAAGCTCTTCGACACGCTGGCTGAGCGTTACAAGACCCGCGCTGGTGGCTACACCCGCGTCCTCAAGGCTGGCTTCCGCCATGGCGATAACGCCCCGCTCGCGATCATCGAGCTGGTCGACCGCGATGTTGACGCCAAAGGCGCTGACGACCGTGCGCGTGTCGAAGCCCAGGCCGAACTCGAAGACGCCTGATCTTCTGAACTGATCCAAAATCCGAAAGGCCGCCCTTCCCGGGCGGCCTTTTGCGTTTAGGTCGTGCGCAGTGTCGCAGGATGGCTGTGCGCCGAGCCTTGTTTGCGCCGGAATCTGGTCCTTATCTCCGCCCGAGCGGGACGGCGAAACCGGCAGCGCGGAGTAGGTTTATGAACCGGCAGAACATCATTCTGGTCGCCTCGGCCTCTGTCGCCACCGCGCTGGCGATGCTGGCGGCGCCCGCGCTGGGCCAGCTCGCATCGCAGACCGGACAGGCACAGCCCGCGCCCGCCATATCAGGCCCCGCGCCAGAACCAGCGCCGCAGCAAGATGCTCGTGTCGTGCCGGAGTCGCAGGCCTCGGTGCAGCAATCCTTCGCGCCCGTCGTGCGCCGCACGGCGCCGGCCGTGGTCAACGTCTATTCCAGCGTCACCGTCCGCAAGTCGAACTGCCCGTATGCGAACGATCCGGTCTTCTCGCGCCTGTGCGGCAACGCGCCGACGCAGAGCCAGAAGGTCGAGAACTCGCTGGGTTCCGGCGTCATCGTCGGCTCGGATGGCGTCATCGTCACCAACAACCACGTTGTCGAAGGCGGGCAGGAGTTCCGCGTCGTCCTCAACGACCGCCGCGAATTCCCCGCCGAACTCGTTATGAAGGACGAGCGTACCGATCTCGCCGTCCTGCGCATCGACGCAAACGGCCAGAGCCTGCCGATGCTCGACTATGCTGACACCAAGGCCGTAGCCGTCGGCGATCTCGTGCTCGCCATCGGCAACCCGTTTGGCGTTGGCCAGACCGTCACCAGCGGCATTGTCTCCGCGCTGGCCCGCACTGACGTCGGCGTGTCGGACTATGCGTCCTTCATCCAGACCGACGCCTCGATCAACCCGGGCAACTCAGGCGGCGCGCTCGTCGACATGCGGGGCCGGCTCATTGGCGTGAACTCGATCATCTTCTCCAAGGGCGGCGGCTCCAACGGCGTCGGTTTCGCGATCCCGTCCGAGATGGTGAAGCGCGTGGTCGATGCGGCCGTCCACGGCGGCACGCTGGTGCGTCCGTGGCTGGGCGCAAAAGGCGATGTGGTCGACAGCGCCAAGGCCGTTGCGCTTGGCCTCGATCGTCCGCGCGGCGTCCTGATCTCGCAGATCTATGATGGTGGTCCGGCCGACAAGGCGGGCCTGCACGAAGGCGATGTCGTGCTGTCCGTCGATGGCCGCGAAGTGTTCGACGACCGCGGCATGAAGTTCATCGCCGCCACCAAGGCCGAAGGCGAGACCGCAACGCTCAGCATCATCCGCAACAAGCAACCCAAGACCGTGAACGTCCGCATGTCGGCGCCTCCGGGCACGTCGAAGGCGGAACTGGTCCAGATCACCACGCGCAACCCGTTCTCGGGCGCCCAGGTGGCCGAGCTGTCACCGGCGCTGGCCGATGCGCTGGGCCTCGACCCGTTCCAGGCCAAGGACGGCATGCTGATCTATTCGGTCCCGGGCCGCACGATCGCCCGAAATGTCGGCTTCCAGGCCGGCGATATCGTGCGGGAGATCAACGGCGTCACCATCCGCACGAAGAAAGACTTCGAGACCGCGACAAAGAAGGCCGAGGCCGCGCCGGGCTCGGAATGGCGTCTCGCCATCGAACGCAACGGACAGCGTATCGAGACATCTCTCCGCGGCTAACGCGTGCTGGAATATCGGAGCTTTGCGCGCTAGATCGTCAGTGTGAGCGATCTGTTCGAAGCTGCAGGACTGACCGACGAAGCGCCCCGTCCGCTGGCCGATCGCTTGCGCCCGGAAAAGCTTGAGGATGTCGTCGGACAGGACCACCTGCTTGGGCCCGAAGGTCCGGTTGGGCGGATGCTGGCGAAGGGGCGGTTGGCCAGCCTGATCCTCTGGGGACCGCCGGGAACTGGCAAGACCACCATCGCTCGCCTCCTCGCCAAACGCGCCAATCTGGATTTCGAGCAGCTCTCCGCGATCTTCTCCGGCGTGAAGGATCTGCGCGTGGCTTTCGAGAAGGCCGAAGGAAAGCGCGCGACCGGCAAGGGCACGCTGCTATTCGTTGATGAGATCCATCGCTTCAACCGTGCGCAGCAGGATGGCTTTCTGCCATTCGTTGAGCGCGGCACCGTTACGCTGGTCGGCGCGACCACCGAGAACCCATCGTTCGAGCTCAACGGCGCGCTCCTGTCGCGTACGCAGGTGATGGTGCTGAAGCGTCTCGACGATGCAGCGCTCTCGCAGTTGTTGGCCAAGGCGGAGCAGCATCTCGGCAAACCCGCGCCGCTGACCGATGATGGCAAGGCTGCGCTGATGGCGATGGCCGATGGCGATGGGCGCTATTTCCTCAACCTCGTGGAGGAAGTCTTCGCGTGGGGCCGCTCGCAACCGATCGATGCCGACGGCCTGATGAAGCTGCTGCAGAAGCGCGCGCCTGCCTACGACAAGGATCGCGAGGGGCACTACAATCTCATTTCCGCCTGGCACAAGGCGACGCGCGGGTCTGATCCGGATGCTGCGCTCTACTGGTTCGCACGCATGCTTGAGGGTGGGGAAGATCCGCTCTTTCTTGCGCGCCGCATGATCCGTGCGGCCTCCGAAGATATCGGTTTGGCCGATCCCACTGCGCTGATGATCTGCAATGAAGCGGCGGCTGCTTACGAGCGTCTCGGTTCGCCCGAAGGTGAACTCGCGCTGGCGCAGGCCGTGATCCATCTCGCAACTGCGCCGAAGTCCAATGCTACCTACACCGCATATAAGGCTGCGCGCGCGGCTGCGCGCGAGACCGGCTCACTGATGCCGCCGACGCATATCCTGAACGCGCCGACCAAGATGATGAAGTCACTCGGCTATGGCTCTGGATATCAGTACGACCATGACGCGGAGAACCAGTTCTCTGGTCAGAATTATTTCCCGGATGACATGGAGCGGCAGTCCTTCTACCAGCCCAAGGGGGCTGGGCGTGAAGCACCGATCCGCGAGAAACTCGAACAATGGGCCAAGATGCGTCGCGAGCGTTCGGGTGATTAAAGGCGAGAAGCGAAACTACGAAGCGATGGCTGTGTCCGAAGAGGATCAGGCCTATGTGCGCGCGCTCGTCATTCATGAAGACAGCGCCGTGCTGGCTTTCAACAAGCCGTCCGGCCTGGCCGTGCAAACGCGCAACGTGGAAGACCGCACGCTCGATCGTCTGATGGCCGCGTTCGCGCGCTCCAACGGCAAGCGTCCACGTCTGGTGCATCGCCTGGATGCGCAGACGTCCGGCGTAATCATCGCCGCGAAGACGCAACCGGCGGCAGCTGCGCTCAGCCAGGCATTTGCGGAACGGCTCGTCTCGAAGACCTATCTGGCACTGGTCACGGGTTCGCCATTCCCGAACGTCGAGACGGAGTTTTCCATGGCTCTGTCACGCCATATTGCGCGGCCGGGGCTGGAGCTTATGCGGGCCTCGCGGCCGGGCGATCAGAAAAGCCAATCCGCCGTAACGCGCTGGCGCGTGCTGGCCTCCAACGGTCATGCCCATCTGCTGGCCGTCGAGCCGTTGACGGGCCGTATGCACCAGATCCGGGTCCACCTCTCGATCGAGGGCAGGCCGATCCTGGGCGACCCCTATTACGGCGGCGCCGGAACCCTGAAAGGCGAGCCAGTGCCGCGTCTGATGCTGCATGCGGCGAGCCTTGATATCCCGCACCCCACGGCGGGCGGGCATATCGTGATTAACGCCCCGCCGCCGCCTGATTTCGTTAGCGTTGTGCGTGCCGCAGGGCTGGAAATGCCCTCTGATCTGGCCTTGAACGCCGGATAGCACTATGGACGGGGCCATAATGCTCAACGTCCTTCTCGTAGCCCTCGGTGGCGGTCTTGGGGCCGCAGGCCGGTTCGGCGTCTCGCTCGCCGTGCCGGTGCGCGCCGACGCGTGGCCGATGGCGACCTTCGGGATCAATGTGGCGGGCAGCTTGGCTATCGGCGTGTTGGCTGGCTGGCTGTCGTCGCGCGGCGACGCAGGCGAGCCCTGGCGACTGTTCCTCGGTGTCGGCGTGCTCGGCGGGTTCACGACGTTTTCGGCATACTCCCTCGAGACCATGCGCATGCTCGAGCGGAATGACTGGGTTGGCGCGTCTACATATTCGATCGGTTCCGTGATCGCCGGCTTGATCGCCGTCGCCATTGGTCTCGCGATGGCAAAACGGGTGCTCGGATGAGCTGGAATGTCGGTCAGGTCGTCAATCTTGTCGTCGAGGATGACGAGGACGACACGCGTCTCGATCGCTGGGTGAAGCGGAAGTTTCATGGCCTGACGCAGGGCCAGGTGGAGAAGGCGTGTCGGACGGGCGAGATCCGGGTTGATGGCGCGCGGGCGAAAGCCAACACGCGTGTGAAGGCCGGGCAGATCGTTCGCATCCCGCCGATGACGGCCGCGAAGGGTCGTGAGGACGAAGACGGCGTTGATGAGAAGCCGCGCGCGCGTGTGAAGTCTTCCGACGCTGACATGATGCGGTCGCTGGTGATCTATGAAGATGACCAGATCATCGCGCTGAACAAGCCGGCGGGGCTGGCGGTGCAGGGCGGGACGGGGACTACCCGGCACATCGACGCCCTCTCGCGTGCGCTGGTCGATGACCAGGCGGAGAAGCCGCGCCTTGTTCACCGGCTCGATCGCGACACCACCGGCGTCCTGATCCTCGCCAAGACCGTCGGCACCGCTAACAAGTTGGGCCAGCTGTTCAAGTCGCGCGAGCTCGACAAGATATACTGGGCCGTGACCCTCGGCGTGCCGCATCCGGTGAGCGGAGATATCCGGGGCTACATGATCAAGTCCGCAGGTCCAGGCTCCGACAAGGAGAAGATGAGGCCGGCGGAGCAGAGTGAAAAGGGCGCGGTGCACGCGCTCACGCTTTATTCTGTGGTGCAGAACGCCGGACGCAAGGCAGCGTGGGTTGCGCTGAAGCCGGAGACGGGCAGGACGCACCAGCTGCGCTTCCACATGGCGGAGATCGGGACGGCGATCCTGGGCGATGGCAAGTACACCTGCGATCGCGAGGTGCCATCGGGTCTGGCGGGCGGGTTGCATCTGCACGCGCGGGCGCTGCGCTTGCCGAACAAGGGTGGGCCGCCGCTCGAGATTGTCGCTGAACTGCCGGCGCACATGAAGCAGACGTTTGACGTGCTTGGGTTCGACGAGGACTCTGCCGAGAACTTCTTTGACCTGCGGAAACCGAGACGGGCGCGATGACCGACAAACCTGAATACGCGAAGGGCGTTAAGGGGGAGATCGATCAGAGGCCGAAGCGGTTCTACAAGGATGTTGGCGTCGTCGCTGATGGCGATGTGTGGCGGGTGACCCTTGATGGCAAGGCCCTGCGGACACCGAACGGGAATGCGCTGGTTCTGCCGACTGATGCGCTGGCCCAGGTGATCGCCGATGAGTGGCGGGGGCAGGTTGAGCGCATCGATATTCTTTCGATGTTCAATACGCGGCTGGCCCACGTGGCGATTGATCGGGCGGGGCGGGCGCCCGGTGAGATGGCGGCGGAAGCGGCGCGTTATGCGGAGACGGATCTCGTCTCACACCTTGCGGAGGCGCCGGCTTCGTTGCGGGACCGGCAGCAGGCGGGCTGGGGTCCATTGCGTAGCTGGGCTGCTGAGGAGATGGGGGTTCGCCTGAAGCCTGTCGAGGGGATCATGGCGCAGGCGCAGCCGGAAGAGTCGCTGGCTGCGATGCGGGATCACGCGCTGTCGATCGATGCTTACCGGTTGGCGGGGCTGGTGCACGGGGTGTCGTTGCTGGGGTCGGCAGTGCTGGGTCTGGCGGTTGAGCGGGGCAGGATCGGGGCTGCGGAGGCTTATGAGCTTTCGCGGATCGACGAGCAGTTCCAGATCGAACGCTGGGGCGAGGACGATGAGGCGATCCGGCGGACGGAGCGCCATCGCGCGGAGGCGCGGGCGCTCGATCTTTGGTTCAGGTCTCTTCTTTAAGCTGCGGCGCGCTTGGACTGGAAGAAGCTGCGGGGTTTGGCCTTGACCGCCTCGGTGCGGTAGGACGGCCAGGGGCGGCGGCCGATATTTGCGACCACCGAGATCACGAACGGCGCGATCATCATGATCAGCGCGACGATCAGCATGAAGCTATCCGCGATGCGTGCGTCGGCTGCGGCCTGGAAGGTGTGCGGCGCCATTGAATGTCCCCTCGTCTGATCCTGTCCACCTACGCATTGGATGGAGGGCGGTTCCGCGACCATTTTACAACGACCGAGCGTGTGTCGATTCTGCAACCTGAGTGTGACGTTCAGCTTGGGTTCCGTTTCGGGACTGCATGCTGCTTCTCATGAAAAACATGTTCTCCACCAAAGCCGTCGCCGCAGCGTTGGCTGCGTCCATGGCTCTCACCTTCGCCGCTCCGGCGCTTGCCCAGCCGGGCGTGCGCGATGATGGACGCCTGGAGGGCGGCCCGCCTCTGTTCTCTGGCCAGCGTGATGATCGCAGCGGCAACTGGAACGACAGGGGCCCCAACGACCGGGGCCAGAACGACCGGGACTGGCAGCGCCGCAAGCCGGACTTCCAGACCGTGCAGCGCGACTGCTCGATCGCGAGCATTCGTGAGGCGTGGAACCGCAACTTCTACAGCGCCCAGTACGACAACGGCCCGAAACTGGTCGAGGGCCGCTATGGCTGGGAGATGCAGGGCAAGGTCCGCCTGCATGACCGGAAGGGCTATGGCTACGCGGATAGCTGGTGCGAGGTTGGCCGCAATGGCGACGTGCGTATCGAGTTCGGGAAGATCCGCAGGTAGCGGTTTGAGTTTGTAGAGTGGTGAGAAAGCCGGTGTTGGACACGCCGGCTTTTTTGCTGCGCACGGGGGCGTTCTCGCGCGCTGGCGCGCGAGGTGTGGCAGTTGGTAATTCGCAATCGAGTGAGATGAGGGAGGTCCGCGCGAAGACGCGCAGCCCCCTCCGTCTTGCGCGCAAGAGCGCGCAATCCACCTCCCCCGCCTTTGGCGAGGGAGGACCAGAAACGCACACCGCCCTCGAAGTCCTCCACCGGCGAAGCCGGGGGAGGTGGATCGATGCGGAGCATCGAGACGGAGGGGGCTGTCGCGGAGCGACGGAGTGAGGGTTGCGCCTTCGCGTTTGAAGCGTTCCGCGCGGCGTGCCGCGAGCATGTCGAGTTTGTGGAAATCGCGCGCGATTTGGCCGAGGCGCTTGAAGAGCTGGTCCAGGCTCTTCGGGTGGCGGATGTGGGGTTTGTCCTGCAGGGGCCTGTAGACGTATCGCTGGCCCAGCAGCTGGCGGGTGCGGTCGTGGATGAGGACCTGCATGGCGTATTCGAGGAAGCAGATGCAGCTTTCGAGTTTGGCGCGGTCTTCCGACCAGTAGGCGTAGCTTGCCAGTTCTTCGGGATCATCGACCCAGCTCATCACCATGCCCAGCCATGAGCGCATGAGTTCGCGATACCGCGCGACGGGGTCGAGCGGGAAGAGGATGCGCAGGAGGATGAGGAACATCTGACCCATGGGTGGGAGTATAACCCTGGGCCATGGGGGTGCGGGATTTGGGAGGGTCCGTCCTACAGTTTGGGCGGCCAAGGTGTTGAAATCAGACGGGACGAAGTTTCTCTGTCCTGCAGTTCTGCACCACCACTATCCCCCAATCTCGCATCGCTTACGGACGTGTCCCCCGCGCAGGCGGGGGTCCAGCGGGTGGGCGTGGTGTTGGGTGTCGTGCGCTGACGCGCTCTCTTTTGGTGGGACTGGGTCCCGGCCTTCGCCGGGAACGCGTGAACGGGTTCACGCTTCCAGAGGTGCATCGTTGATGCACCCTACGGGTTTGGGGGTGGTCTCGGGCGGCGGGACTAGCCGCTCCTGGGTCCCGACTTTCGTCGGGAGGAGCGGGGCGAGGAACTGGTCGTGGTGGGTGGGGTTCCTGGGTTCCCGCTTTTGCGGGAATGACGATGGAGGGGGTCACGCTTCCAGAGGTGCATCGTTGATGCGCCCTACGGGGTGGTGACTTCGTTTGCTAACATTACCACGCCTCGGCCACAGGCTTCCTGGATGGCGCCTGCTGCTGGCGTGTTGGCGAGGACCAGTGTGCCAGTGAGAGTCATCTGGTGGTTGTTGTAGTCGGGGGTGGGGACGCCGGCCAGGGATGTGAGGGCGCCGGAGAGGCAGGTGGAGTCGTTGCCGGGGTAGAGGCGGAACTGGAGGCCGTTGAGTTCGAAGCGGCCGGTGAGGGAGATCTGGTCTCCCTCAGCGGTGGGCTTCAGAGTGTCGACGTCGAAGGTGGGCGCGGTGGCGCATCCGGTTGCTGCGATGGCGGCAGCGAGGATGAGCGGGCGCTTCATCATTTTGCTCCGATCGGGAGTTCGGCGGGAGCGCCGCCCATGAGAGCCACGCCCTGATCAAGCAGGGCGGTGTAGGCGTTGATCGCCTTGGCCGTGTAGCCTGCGTAAGCGTCTGCGTCTTCCCAGCGTTCGTCTTCGATGGCTTCGCGGATGCCGGGGAGAGTCTTGGCGCCATAGCCGGTGAAGCGGCCGGGGGCGTAGATCATGTTCTTGTACCAGCCGCGGCCGCCGGGGAGGCCGGGTTCGGTGGTCATGGCCTGTTCGGTCTGGCCTGCGAGGGCGACGAGTTTGGCTTTCACGTCTGCGCTGAGCGTTGCGCCTTTGGCGGTGAGCGTGGCGTCGTAAGCCTTGGCGCTGGCTTTCAGTTTTACGATGGCGTTTTCGACCGGCGAGAGGTTGAAGAACGGAACGACTTTGAGCGGCGTGGGCGGGCCTGCGCTTTCGGTGGGATCGTCGGCGAGCTTGTAGGCGCCAGCGGCGATGATTTTCGCCTGCAGCGTTTGCGCTTCGCGCTTGGACGTGGAGAGGGCTTTCACTTCGTCGAGGTAGGTCGAGACGGTGTCGGCGAAGTCTGTGTAGCGCTGCACGGGCAGGTCCATTTCCGACATGCGGAGGACCATGCGGCCGGTCGTTTTCGCGAGGACGCCAGCATAGACGAAGCCGGGGTCGACGAATTTGGAATGGTGTTCGTAGGTGTCGTAGGCGGAGTGGTAGACGCCGCCGCTGCTGCCTTCGCCGCCATAGCCGACGTTGAGGGCGGCGATGCCGAGGTGCTGGACGAAGCTGGAATAATCCGAGCCGGAGCCGAGCGGATCGAGCGGGATGTCCTTGCCATCGCCGGCGAGTTTCGCGACGGCGCGTGAGCGTTCGCCGGCGCCGTTGGCTGCGCCTTCGACCATGGCGGCGGCGCGGCGGCGTTGATCGACGGTGACGCCGGTTTGTGGGTCTTTCACGTCAGCGGCGACTTTGGAGACGAAGTTCTGGAAGGCGTGGTTGCCGTCTGCGCCGAGGAAGCCGCGGCCGTTTCCATCTGTGTTGATGTAGATGAGGCCTTTTTGTTTCAGCTCGGCCGCGTGGGTTTCGACCCATTCGGTGGAGCCGAGCAGCATGGGCTCTTCGGCATCCCAGCTGAGATAGACGAGCGTGCGCTTGGGCTTCCAGCCGGTCTTCGCGAGTTCGCCGATGGCTTTTGCTTCGGCCATCATGGCGATGTGGCCGGAGATCGGGTCGGAGGCGCCGAAGACCCAGCCGTCATGGTGGTTGCCGCGCATGACCCACTGGTCGGGGTATTGTGAGCCCTGCATTTTCGCGATGACGTTGTAGGCGGTCTTCAGCGACCAGTCGGATTTCACCACCATGTGGACCTTGGCGGCCTCGCTTCCGCCGACATGGTAGGTGATCGGGATGGAGCCGCGCCAGTTGGACGGCACGACGCGGCCATCAAGGGCGCCGAGGAATTTTTCGGCGTCGCCATAGGAGATCGGCAGCACGGGGATTTTCAGGATGGTGGGGGCGTCTTCGCGCTTGAGGCGCGTGGCGTCCTTCGTGGCGCCGATGCCGGGGGTGAGCGGGTCGCCGGGATAGAGCGGCATGTCGGCGACGGAGCCGCGCTGGAAGCCTTGGGCGGGGCGGGATGCGCCTTTGGGGTAGACGTCATCGACGGAGAAGCCATCGTCGCGCGGGTCCGAGTAGATGATGCAGCCGACGGCGCCGTGGTCTTGCGCGAGTTTCGGCTTGAGGCCGCGCCAGCCCTGGCCGTAGCGGGCGATGACGATCTTGCCTTTGACGTCGACGCCCATGCGTTCGAGCGCCTTGTAGTCTTCAGGCATGCCGTAGTTGACGTAGACTAGCGGGGCGGTGACGTCGCCATCGCCCTGGAAGGCGACGTAGGCGGGGAGCTGGGATTTGGTGCGGGACGAGGAGGCGTCGCCGGGGATGGGTTTCTCGGTGAGGGTGGCGGAGAATTTGCGCGGGGTGACGAGGTCGAGCTGCACCTTCTGCGGGATCGGGTAGAGGACCTGGAATTCCTCGATATGCGCGTCCCAGCCCCAGGCCTTGAAGCGGGCGAGGGTGTCTTCGGCGTTGGCCTTGTCGTGCGGGGAGCCAACATGGTTGGGCTCGGCGGCCATCTTCTTCATCCAGCCATCCATTTCGGAGGAGGAGATGAAGGTGTCGAATTTGGTTTCGATGTCCGCCTGGGTGGGCGTGGCCTGCTGGGTGAGAGCAGGTGTGGCGAGGAGGCCGGCAGCGAGAAGGCTGGCGGCTAGGAGGAGTGACTTGCGCATTGGCGTGCCCCACGACTTGGATGGTGGGAGCTAGGCATTTCCCGGGGCGGCTAGCAAGCCGGAGGGGGAAGTATCAGGGCGTCATGCCTGCGCGGAGGGCGCGCTCGTAGGCGAACTGCGCGAGCGGGGCGACGCGGCCTTCGTTCTGGGCGGCGGCGGCGTTGGAGGCGGTGCCGTCACGGACGCGGCCGACGATGCCTTGCAGGATGCCGGCGAGGCGGAAGGCGTTGTATGCGAAATAGTAGTCGAGCTGGGGCAGGCTCGAGCGGCCGGTGAGTTCGCAGTAGCGGGCGACGTACTGGTCCTTGCTCGGGATGCCGTAGCCGGGCGTGTTGACGACGCCGGCGATGGAGGGGCGCTGCGGGTCGGACGAGGGCATTTCCCACGACATCAGGTGGTAGGTGAAATCGGCGAGCGGATCTCCGAGGGTGGAGAGTTCCCAGTCGAGGACGGCGAGGACGCGCGGCTCGGTGGGGTGCAGGACCATGTTGTCGATGCGGTAGTCGCCGTGGACGATGGTGGTGGTCTCGCCGGGCGGGATGTTTTTCGGGAGCCAGTCGATGAGCTTGTCCATCTCCGGGATCTTGGTGGTCTCGGACATCTGGTATTGCTTGGTCCAGCGGTGGATCTGGCGGGCGATGTAGTCGCCTTCCTTGCCGAAGCCTTCGAGGCCGGCTTTTTTCCAGTCGACATTGTGGAGGGCGGCGAAGGTGGAGACTTTCGCGTCGTAGATCGCGCCGCGTTGGTCGGGCGTGTAGTCCGGCAGCGTGGCGTCCCAGAGGATGCGGCCTTCGACCATGTCCATGATGTAGAACATCGTGCCGGTGACGCTGTCGTCTTCGCAGAGGCCGTAGGGCTTGGCGACGGGGAAGCCGAGCGGATGGAGCGCGGCGATGACGCGGTATTCGCGATCGACGGCGTGCGCGGAGGGCAGCAGCTTGCCTGGCGGCTTGCGGCGCATGACGTATTTCTTGGTGGGCGTGATGAGCTGGTAGGTCGGGTTGGACTGGCCGCCCTTGAACTGGCGGACGGTGAGCGGGCCTTTGTATCCCTCGACATTCGCTTCCATCCACGCGGCGAGTTTGGACTCGTCGAACTTGTGGCTGTCGGCGACGTCTTTCGTGCCGGAGAAGAGGTCGGTGGGGTTCGCTTCCGTCATATCGTTACCTGTCACGCCATACCGATTATTCGATCCCTGATTAGGGCGGCGCGGCGGGCAGGTCGAGGGGTTTCTTGCCGGTAGCGGGCGTGATGGTGTCAGCCCCGCGCTATCCTCTCTTCAGGGCGCGCCAGGCGATGTCGCGGCGGGAGAAGCCGTCTTTCCAGTCGATGGTATCGACGGCCTTGTAGGCCTGGGTGACGGCGTCTTGCAGGGTGGGGGCGGTGGCGGTGACCGTGAGGACGCGGCCGCCATTGGCGAGGATGGCTTCGCCTTCCTGTTTGGTGCCGGAGTGGAAGACGGTGACGCCTTCGAGTTTGTTGGCGTCTTCGATGTTGGAGATGACGCCGCCTTTTTTGGGCTCGCCGGGATAGCCGGCGCCCGCCATGACGACGGTGACGGCGTGGTCGGAGAAGCGTTCGAGGCGGGCGCATCCGGCGAGGCCGCCGGTGGCGCAGGCGAGGAATTGCGGGAGCGGATCGTCCTTGAGGCGGGTCATGATGACCTGACATTCGGGATCGCCGAAGCGGACATTGTACTCGACCACGCGGGGGCCGTGTTTCTCGTCGATCATCAGGCCGACGAAGAGGACGCCGCGATAGGGGCGGCCATCTTTGCGCATGCCTTCGACTGTGGGCGTGACGATCTCGTCCATGACGCGCTGCTGCATGGCGGCGTCGAGGATGGGGGCGGGCGAGTAGGCGCCCATGCCACCCGTGTTGGGGCCGGTGTCGCCATCGCCGACGCGCTTGTGGTCCTGCGCGCCAGCCAGCGGCACGGCGGTTTCGCCATCGCAGAGTGCGAAGAAGCTGGCTTCCTCGCCGTGCATGAATTCCTCGATGACGAGGGAGGCGGAGGCTGAGCCGAACTTGCCGCCGAGCATGGCGTCGATCTCGGCTTCGGCTTCGGCCTTCGTTTCCGGAATGACGACGCCTTTTCCTGCTGCCAGGCCGTCAGCTTTCAGCACGTAGGGCGGGCCATCGAATGTATCGAGGTAGGCTTTGGCTTCAGCGGCTTGCGTCGTGTCGAAGCGGCGATAGCGCGCTGTCGGGATGTTGTGCTTCGCCATGAAGTCTTTCGAGAAGCCTTTCGAGCCTTCGAGCATGGCGGCGCGGGCGGAAGGGCCGAAGACCGGAATGTCGATGGCGCGGAGCTTGTCGGCGAGGCCCAGGACGAGCGGCGCTTCCGGGCCGACGATGACGAGGTTGGGGCGTTCCTGTTTCGCTAGCCGAACGAGCCCGTCGATGTCGTCGACGGCGACGTTCACGCATTCGGCAAGCTGGGCGATGCCGGGGTTGCCCGGAGCGGCGACGATGCCGGTGACGCGGGGACTTTGCTTGAGGCGCCAGGCGAGGGCGTGTTCACGGCCACCGGACCCGACAATGAGGATTTTCATGCAAATTGTCCGGTCGGGCTGATGGCGATGTTGTAGTATGGGGCCGATTAGTACCGGTGGGGCCGGTAAGACAAGGTATCTTGCGTGACTGGACTTTCATCCTTCTCCCGTACCAGCGATCTCACCGGCCTCTGGTCGGGTGAATACTGGTACGGGACGGGCAATCCGGTGCCGTTTTCGGCGCATATCGTGGACAATCTGGGCACGATTTCCGGTACGACGCTGGAGCCGAACACGTTCGCGCATCCGGGCTTGATCGAGCTGTCAGCCGATATTTCGGGCACGCGGGGTGAGCTGAGCGTGCGGTTCAACAAGCTGTACCACCCGGCGCCGGGCGTTCACCGGGAGCCGGTGGTCTATTCCGGCACGGTCGATTCCAACTTCACGATGATCGATGGGGAATGGCGGTTCGCGCACGGCTTCTCGGGCCGGTTCGTGCTGGTGCGTGTTTCGCGCGGGGCGAAAGCGGCAAAGGCGAAGCGCGCGGTGGAGCTGGAGACGCGGAACTAGCTCGGGCTGGTGGATACGCCCTCGTCCTTCGACGGGCGCCGCCTTTGGCGACTGTTCAGGATGAGGGCCGCCGCAACGGTTTGTAGGGTGCATTGAAAATGCACCGTGGCGGCGTTGAGCGCTGGCGGTGCATTTCCGCTTTGCTTCAATGCACCCTACGGGCTGGTGGGTGCGTTGGACGGGACGCTATACTCGTCGGCATGGATGAGATGTTCGAATCGCAGACGCCGCAGCAGCCGGGCGACAACATGCCGGAGATGTCGGTCTCCGAGCTTTCCAATGCGCTGAAGCGGACGGTGGAGGAGACCTATTCCTTCGTTCGGGTGCGGGGGGAGTTGGGGCGGGTGGTGCTCGCCAAGTCAGGGCACCTGTATTTCGACATCAAGGATGAGAGCGCGACGCTCAACACCATCATGTGGAAAGGCAATGCCTCACGGCTGCCGTTCAAGCCCGAGGAGGGGCTTGAGGTGGTGGCCGAGGGGAAGTTGTCGACCTATCCGGGGCGGTCCAACTACCAGATGATTGCGGACAAGCTGCGCCCGGCGGGCGTGGGCGCGCTGATGCAGTTGCTGGAAGAGCGCAAGAAGAAGCTGGCGGCGGAAGGGCTGTTCGATGCCGAGCGGAAGAAGGCGATCCCGTATCTGCCGGCTGTGATCGGCGTGGTGACGTCGCCGACTGGGGCGGTGATCCGCGATATTCTGCACCGGGTGCGTGATCGTTTCCCGGTGCATGTGCTGATCTGGCCGGCGCTGGTGCAGGGCGAGCGCGCGGCGGCGGAAGTCGAGGCGGGGATACGCGGGTTCAATGCGTTGAAGGTTGGTGGCGCTATTCCGCGGCCGGATGTGATCATCGTCGCGCGGGGCGGCGGGTCGATCGAGGATCTGTGGCCGTTCAACGAGGAGCGCGTGGTGCGCGCGGTGGCGGATAGCGAGATACCGCTGATCTCGGCGGTGGGGCACGAGACGGATACGACGCTGATCGACTATGTGTCGGACAAGCGGGCGCCGACGCCGACAGGTGCGGCGGAGATGGCGTTGCCGGTGCGGAGCGAGTTGATTGCGGCGGTGCAGACGCTGGGTGGGCGGCTGACGCGGCGGCTGACGGGCACGGTGGAGAAGCGAAAGCTGGAGCTGCGTTCGGCGAGCGGGCGGATGCCGAGGCTGGATGCTCTGCTGCAGGGGCCGCGGCAGAGGCTGGATATGGCTTCGCAGCGGTTTGGTGGGTCGCTGTCTCGGATGGTGGCGCGGAAGCGTGGGCGGTTTGATGCGGCGAGCGGTGGCTTGCGGCCTGCGTCCTTGCGCCGGGAGATTGCCGGGAAACGTGCTGAGGTGGAGCGGTTGGCGGCGCGGGTTCAGCCTGCGCTGGGGCGGCGGCTGAAGCGGTTGCGGGACGCACTGCGCGAGCAGTCGCGGGTGCTGGATTCAGTGTCCTATGAGCGGGTGCTGGCGCGTGGGTTTGCGCTGGTGACGGGGGCGGATGGATCGCTGGTGCGGTCTGCCGGGAGTGTTGGTGAGGGGGATGCGCTGAAGCTGCGGTTCGCCGATGGCGAGGTTGGGGTGACGGCGGGGGCGTCGTCGGGGCCGAAGCCGGCGCCGCCTGCGCCGGTGGCTCCCGCTGCGGGTGAGTCGCAGCGACCGCGGATCAAGCGGCGGTCGCGGGAGAGCGATCAGGGGAATTTGTTTTAGGACTTCGCTTCCATCCCTTAGGCGCCAACTAATCACCGTTCATCCCGGCGTAAGCCGGGGTCCAGTGGCGGCTGGTTCGGGTGTGCGCGGCCCTGGGTCCCGGCTTACGCCGGGATGAGCGGAACAAGGAACAGCGATCTCAGGGTTGAGGCAACCGAGATCCTCGGCACGAGGCCGAGGATGACCGGGACACGTCAGCCAGCCTTCGCGGGCGTACGGCCCAGCAGGTCTTCGACGGGCGTCGAGGTCGCGTTTGGCGGTTTGTAGCCGTTGAGGTTCATGGCTTCGCCTGCCTTCACTGCGTCCTCGTAGGACATGCCTTTTTCCTTCACGAGGTAGGCGGCCCACATGTGGCTGGCGCGCCAGGCGACGGTGCAGTGGAGGAGGACTTTGCCGTCAGCGGCTTTCATTGCGGCGGCGACCTTGGCGACGGCTTCGGGCGTGTAGGGGGTGTCGGGGCCACCGAGAGGGACGTGGACGTAGTTGATGCCGAGTTCCTTGGCGACGGCGGCTTCGTCGAAGGGGACCTGCTTGCGGTTATCCATTTCCTGTTGCGTGCGCAGGTTGATGACTGTTTTCACGCCTTGCGCGGCCATGGCGCGGAGGGCGGCTTCGGTGGGTTGGCCGGAGACATAGGCGGGGCCGGTGTCGGCGATCATGCCCTGGAAGCCGGGGGTGTCGAGCTTTTGCGGGAAGTGGACGGGCGTCTGCGCGAGGGCGGGCGCTGTGAAGAACAGGGCGGCTGCGATGAGCGCGAAGCGTTTCATTGGACGTCTCTCCCGATGTGCGTCTCTGCGGAGCACGGGCGGAACCTGCGGCGCCGGTGGCGGCGACGCAAGCGGCGGGTGCATCAAGCGCTGGTGAGCGGGGGCAGCGTGTATTGCCCGTCAAGCAGGGCGGGTTTGGGCAGGTAGGTGCGCATGACCAGCGTGACCGGGCCTGAGGGTGGGGCGGGCAGCCAGTTGGACGAGCGCTGGCCGCCGGGATCGGCGCGCTGGATGTAGATTTCGAGCGAACCGTCTGCGCCATGTTGCAGGTTCGGCGTGCGGTCGCCGATGGCGTAGCGGTTGATCGGGTTGTCGAAGAAGAAGTTCTGGCCATCGGGCGTGCGGAGATAGCTGGTGAGGGACCAGAAGCCGTTGATAGGCGGGAGCTGTTCCTTGGTGAAACGGAGGAGCCAGTTGCGGTCGCTCGAGAAGGCGGCGGTGTCGGCGGCGACCGGGCGCATGTACATGGCTTCGGCGGGCGTGAGGGCGCCGAGGCCGCCGATGGCGATCTGCGCGCGGTAGGCATAGTCCTGTCCGTAATTGCCGAGCGAGGCGCGGGGATAAACCCAGCCATTGCGAATGGCGCCGGAGCGCTGGGTCGCGACGATGGTTTTGGCCTTTGCGATGCCGGCTTCGATTTTCGCGGCGTCGGTGGTGGAGAATTTCGAGGCGTCGAAGCCGCTTGTGGGGCCGAGACCCAGGCGCGCAATGCGCTGGAAGAAGCCGAGGTCGGAGACTGGCGGTGGATTTTCAGCGAGGAGCGCTTGTGCGGTTGTGAAGTAGTCCTGCCACGAGGCGTTGCGGGTTGCGTATTTCGGGGGGCGTGGGCGAGCAGGAGCTTTCAGCTGCATCGCATCCTGGAGGGCGTTGGCGCCGGGGAGGTCTGCGTCGCCGTCGATGAGCGTGCGGATGAGGAGCCAGACCCATGGGGTGGTCGCGCGCAGGGCGAGCGGATCGGTATTGGCGGCGTTCGGACCGACGAGGGTGACGGTGTGGGCTTCGCCGCCCGTCGTGCGCGTGCCGAGGATGGCGAAGTTGTTTCCGTACATGTCCATGAAGGCGTAGGACACGTAACGCTTGCCCGCGGCGGGCATGTGCAGCGTGACAGGTCCGCCGTTCAGATCGATCCAGGCGCGCGAATAGAGCGTGTCGTTGTTGGGCGTGGTCACGAACTGCGTTTTCACAGTGGTGAGGACGCGGGCGTGGAAGAGTTGGTTCACCGCCATGTCGGTCATGGCGCCGGCGCGTGAGCCGGCGTTCTCGACAAGCATGACGCTGTAGAGCCACGCTTCGGCAGCGGCGGCTTCGAGGTCGAGCGCTTCGGCGCCGGGCGTCATTGCAGTGATGATGGGCGAGGTGGATGTCGCGCAGGCGGCAAGGCCGGTCATGGCGGCGCTGGCGAGAAAGAGGCGACGGTTCATGTGCGATCCCCGGAAAGATGTCCCGGTCGCGTTCTACGCCCTGCCGCCGGAGACCTGCAAGCGGTCGGGTGAGACGCCGATGCGGGCGAGAGCGCGGCTCCATTTGGTGTCGAGCGAGGGATCGTAGACGAGGGCGTCGTCGGGCGTGCCGACGAGCCATACGTTTTCAGCGAGTTCCATCTCGAGCTGGCCGGCGCCCCAGCCGGAATAGCCGAGGGCAAGGACGAATTTCTCGGGCGGCGAATCCGACGTCATGGCGTGCAGCACATCGCGCGTCGCGGTGAGGCAGACACCTTCGCAGACGTTGAGGGTGGCGCCGTCGCTGTCGTAGTCTTCGGAGTGAAGGACGAAGCCGCGTTCGCGGCTGACAGGGCCGCCGACGAGAATGTGCGCATCATCTGGCGCGCCATCGCCATCAACACCGAGCTGGTCGAGCAGTTCGGAGAGATTGTCTTCATCGCTGGATTTGTTGAGCACGATGCCCATCGCGTGCTCTTCGTTGTGCGTGCACACGAGGATGACGGCCCGGCTGAAGCGCGGGTCCTCGATCGCGGGGGATGCGATCAGCAATTTTCCTGCGAGCGAGCCTTCCACTCGTAGCGCCTCCGGGTCGGTCAGGTCTGACATGCTGGGCTTTCGCGGCTGGCAAGGCAAGCGGGGATCGGGCCGTCGCCTTTCGAAAATGGATCTGCGCAAAAAGGCGAGATCAGTGAAGGGATTCGCCTTGGGCGGAGAATGAGACTAGATCGTGGCAGGTTCATTTATCCTTTTGTGAGAACGGAATCCCCATGACCATCAAGGTAGGCGACAAGCTGCCCGAGGCGACATTCAAGGTGATGAAGGACGGCAAACCTGCCGACATGACCCTGTCTGAACTGACGCAGGGCAAGAAGGTTGCGCTGTTTGCCGTGCCGGGCGCGTTCACGCCGACCTGCTCGGCCCGCCACCTGCCGGGTTATCGCGAGAAGGCGGCCGAGCTGCGCGCCAAGGGCGTGGATACGATCGCCTGCGTTTCGGTGAACGATGTGTTTGTCATGAACGCCTGGGGCAAGGACCAGCAGGTTGGTTCGGACGTTGTCATGCTGGCGGACGGCAATGCCGACTTCGCGAAGGCCGTTGGCCTTGAGATGGATGGCAAGGGCTTCGGCATGGGTCCGCGCTCGCAGCGCTATTCGCTGATCGCTGAAGATGGCGTGGTGAAGCAGTTGAACGTGGAAGCGCCGGGCAAGTTCGAAGTGAGCGGCGCCGAGTATCTGCTGGGGCAGCTCTAGGTCGTTCCCGGCCTATTGCGGTCGGGGAGCTGCGGCGCGCGTCGAGTGGAAGAAGCGGATGCGCCAGTGTTGGCCATCATGCTTGAGCGTTGCGGACTCCAGCCAGGACAGATCAGTTTTAACACCGGCTCGGGTCGCTGAGCCGGTGTTTACGTATGTGACCAGCGCCGTGTCACACGCGACTTCGACTTTTGGGTCGTTGACGTTCCACGCGAAGACGACGCCCTCAGCGTGGCGCTGCTTGATAAGGATAGCCAGCGCGTCACCATCGAAGCGTTCGCCTGCATCGTAAGAGAAGAAGTCCGGCGTGGTGACGGCCCGGAACGCGGCGAGGTCATCGATCATGAGGGCGGCATACATGTCGCGCATCGCCTGTGCGGCATCCGTTATGGCTTGAGCGGGTGCGGGGCAGGATCGGGGCGGCAATTCTGGCGCAGCGTGTGTGCATGCCGAGATTGCGAGCGCCGAGAGAGCAATCAGTGTAAGCCGCATCGTGTGTTTTTCCCAACCTGATCCGTCTGTTGTGTGCCGGATTGGGAGTTGCGTCCACGTCGCTCGAGGCTTGTGAGTAATGCCTTGACCCCCATATCAGTGCGTGACAAGGTTCCTTGTCACGATTGTGGAGGAGGTTGGGCATGGATTTCGATCTTGCGAATAATGCGGGCCTGATGATCCCGTTGTTGCTGGTGGTTGCCGGCGTCGTGCTGATTTTCAGCGCGGTGAAGGTTGTGCCGCAGGGCTACATGTACACGGTCGAGCAGTTCGGACGTTTCACGCGCGTGCTGTCTCCCGGCCTTGCCTTCATCATGCCGTTCGTGGACCGCATCGGTCACAAGCTGAACATGATGGAGAACGTGCTCGATATTCCGACGCAGGAAGTGATCACGAAGGACAACGCGCAGGTCTCGTGCGATGCGGTTGTGTTCACGCAGATCGTTGATCCGGTTCCGGCCGCCTATGAGGTGAACGATCTCGTGCGCGCGATCAGCAACCTGTCGATGACGAACATTCGTACGGTCGTTGGCTCGATGGACCTCGACCAGGTGTTGTCGAACCGTGACGACATCAACGCGCGCCTGCTGAAGGTGATCGATGCGGCGACGCATCCGTGGGGTGTCAAGGTCACGCGTATCGAGATCAAGGATCTGACGCCGCCGGGCGATATCACTGAAGCGATGGCACGGCAGATGAAGGCGGAACGCCTGAAGCGGGCGCAGATTCTTGAAGCAGAGGGTGATCGCGCCTCGGCCATTCTGAAGGCTGAAGGCCTGAAGCAGTCGCAGATTCTGGAAGCCGAAGGCCGCCGCGAAGCAGCGTTCCGTGATGCCGAAGCGCGCGAGCGGGCGGCGGAAGCTGAAGCGAAGGCGACCGAGGTTGTGTCGCAAGCCATCGCTGCGGGCGACGTGAATGCGATCAACTACTTCCTCGGCCTGAAATATGTCGAGGCATTTGCGAAGCTGGCGTCGTCGCCGCAACAGCGCACGGTCATTGTACCTGCGGACTTTGCCGGACTTGTCGGCGCGATCGAGGGCGTGAAGGCTCTGACGGACAATGTGAAGCGTCCGCCTGATGCGCCTCGCCCGTCGGGCGGCGCGGCCCCCAGCCCGTTTACGACGCGAGGCTAGGTCATGGACGCGATTGTCGGTTTTCTTGATGGGCTGACGGTCTGGCACTGGGTCGGGCTCGGCATCGTGCTGATGACGATCGAGGTGGCCGTTGGCACGTTTGATCTGTTGTGGGTGTCGGTCGGGGCGTTCCTGACGGCGCTGTTCGCCCTGATCGTGCCTCTGCCGGCGGGCGGGTGGCAGGGGCAGATGGTGTTCTTCGGCATTGTGGCGCTGGCGTTCGTGATTTCGGGGCGCACGCTGTTCAAGGGGCTGCGCACGCGGACGACCACGCACCCGCATCTCAACGATCGTCTGGCGAGCATGGTGGGTCAGCGCGGCGAAGCAGCGACAAACTTCGACCAGAGCCAGGGCAAGGTGAGGGTCGGCGACACGGTGTGGCTGGCCGAGCAGTCTGACACGACGACGATCGTCGAAGGCGATCAGATCGTGATTACCGGCGCGGAGGCTGGCTTGCTGAAGGTGCGTCTGGCTTAGCCTGAGAGGCTTAGGCTTTCGCGCCCATCTTCAGGCCCTTCACGACGATGATCTTCGCGAGGTTCACGCCCGGGATGAAGGTGTTGAGCGCTTCGGCGCCAGCATCGAGCAGGAATTCGCGGTCGACGAACTTGCCCATGTAGGCTTCGAAAGTGGCGCCGCCGGTTTTGGTTTCGCCGGTGACGGCGTCGACTTCGACGACGGCTTCCTTGCCCTGCCATTTGTAGCGAACTGCATAGACGGGGCGGTAGTAGAGATCGATTGCGTCGATCTGCATCTTTTCTTCGATAATGCGATCGGCTTCGATCTTGCGGATCGCTTGGGAGATCACGTCGCGGGTGAGCATCGAGGCCTTGGCTTGAGGCGGCACGATGATGGCGCCGGCCTTGGCTTTCTCGTTCAGCTCATCGGTGGTGGTGATCACGGCATCCGGGCCGACATAGGATTTGAGACTGGCTTCGGCTTTCTTGGTGATGCCGTCGAACAGCCAGTCCCGCTGCGTGGACTCGTTGCAGCATTCGGTGGCGGTGATCGAGACTTCGCGGTTTGCCGCGGTGAATTTCTGGTCGCCGATGCCGAGCGCTTCGACTTCGGGGCTGACCTTCAGTTTGTGTATGCGCTGGCGCTCGTAGATGTGCGTGGTTGCGGCGCTGATGCGCCAGAAGGGCTGCAGGCGCAGCTCGCGATAGACGACTTCGTAATCCTCGTCCTTCGGCTTGTTGAGGAAGCCGCCGAGCTTGGCGAAGGCGCCGAAGGCGTCGGTGCGCTTCGACCAGGCGCGACCTTCAGCCTGCGGAGCGCCGAGCTTGTCGGGCAGCAGGAGAATGCGTTCTTCGGCGAGTTCGACGTTCATGGCGCGCCCCGATGTCTGGCGGTGTTTTACACCAGCGCGGGGCGGTCGGCAAAAGGGAGCGTGCGGCGCGGGAGCGACGCGGGTTAATTGCTACCGCCGCTGGCGATTTTCGTCGCAGCCAAGGCGGGCCAGGGCGTCGGCGCGGTCGTTTTCCTTGTGGCCGGAGTGTCCTTTGACCCAACGCCAGTCGACCTTGTGGGCCGAGGCGGCGGCTTCGAGGCGCATCCAGAGGTCCTGGTTCTTGACGGGCTTCTTGTCGGCGGTTTTCCAGCCATTGCGCTTCCAGCCGATGATCCACTTGGTCAGGCCGTCCTTCACATAGGTGCTATCCGTGTGGAGGGTCAGCTTTGTGCCGGGCGCGTGGTGTTCCAGCGATGCGATGGCGGCCATGAGTTCCATGCGGTTGTTCGTGGTGGCCGGCTCGCCGCCGTGGAGTTCGGTGTCGACGCCATTGGTGCGGATCACGGCGCCCCAGCCGCCCGGACCGGGGTTTCCCGAGCAGGCGCCGTCGGTCCAGATTTCGATGATATCGGTCATGGGGACGAGGTCAGGCGGTTCGCTTCCGTCGTCAAGACTTGCCGGATAGGATGATGGGGATGGGGCACAGTGTTCAGCTGATAATCGGTAAGGGGTCTGGCGTGGAGATGCTCCTGCGGACCTGGCCGATGGCGCGCGCTGTGGAGTTGCGCGGCAGGTGGCTGGCGATCCCTCTCGCGGATGATCTGCTCGGCGAGATGGAGGGACGTGCGGTCGGCAAGGAGGTCGGCGGATTGGAGCGGGCGCTTGCGGATGCGACGGCGTCGGGTGGAGATCTGGCCTATATCGAGACGGAGTATTTCGGCGGGACGGGCGGACAATCTGCGATGGCGTTTGCCAACGGGCGACAAGTGATGCCGCTTGAGCGGTCGCGCGGCGCCGGAGCGATCAACGCGGCGCTGCGCCGGATCGGCGTGTTGCGCGAGGCGGGCAAGGACGAATTCGACACGATCGGGCTTGGCGAGCGGCGGTCGATTGAGGATTACGGGCCGGATGGTCCGCGGCGGTTGGAGGTTCGGCGCGAGGACGTGGCGAACACCGGGCCGAAAAGCGAGCTGCCGATGTGGGTTGTTTCGGTGATCGTGGTGCTGGCGATTTGCGTCGGCGTGTTTGTGGCGATGGCGTGGTAGCATGACGATCCAGATCGAAGCTGTGCCATTGCCGGATAACGCCTTGCTGGCGCGGTATCGCGATATGCCGGGTGGGCGCTGGGATTGCTATGCGGCGGTGGTTGCAGGGCAGGTCAGCGCTGAGGCTTACATCGCCGCGTTTTACACGACCGGGTTGTTCAAGTGCGAGCGGTTCGTGCTGTTCCTCATCGGGCGCGGCTGTACCGATGCGGATGCGCGTGCTCTGGCGGCGGGGAAGGCCGACAAATTTGCGGCGTGGACGGTTGAGGCGCGCGGGGAGAACCAGTTGCTGGTTTGCGATTTTCTCGGATCAACGCGCAGCTGGTTGATGACGGCGCCGGCCGAGGGATCAGCGGGGACGCGCCTGTATTTTGGGTCCGCTGTCGTGCCGCGTGCGAAGGACAGGGCGGGCAATCCCCGTACGAGCGCGGTTTTCGCGCTGTTGCAGCCGGTGCATGCGTTTTATGCGCGAGCGCTGTTGCGCGCAGCGGCGCGGAAGCTGTCGCGTCAGGCGCCGTAGTCTTCCGGTGACTTGGCCTGGCGGTGGAAGCCGAGGCGTTCGGCGTAGTCGAGGGGATTGTGCGGTTTCACCAGCGCGTCTTTCGGTGTGCCGGCGAGATCGACGAGGCGGGTGAGGAAGAAGCGCATGGCGGCGCCGCGAGCCAGTGTGGGGAGGGCGGCGCGTTCGCGCGGTTCGAGGCGGCGGACGGTCTCGTAGCTGGAGATCAGCGCGCGGCCCTTGGTGAGGTTGTACTCGCCGCGTCGTTCGAAGCACCAAGCGTTGAGGCAAACGGCGATGTCGTAGGCGAGGAAATCCGAGCACGCGAAATAGAAGTCGATGACGCCGGAGAGTTTCCCGTCGAGGAAGAAGGTGTTGTCGGGGAACATGTCGGCGTGGATAGCGCCGCCGGGCAGGGTTTTCGGCCAGTTGGCTTTCAGGAAATCGAGATCGCCTTCGATCTGGCCGGAGAGGCCGGGGGCAAGGGCGTCGGCTTCTGCGCCGCGGCCTTCCCAGAGCTTCGGCCAGGCGTGGAGAGAGAGATCGTTCACGCGGCGCATGCGGAAATCGGCAAGCGCGACGTGGAAGCGAGCGAGCGCTTCACCAAGCGCACGGCATTGTCCGATGTCGGGACGACGAGGGCTCATGCCCTGCAGGAACGTACAGATGACGACGGGCTTGCCCTGCAAGATGCGGAGCGGATTTCCGTCCTTCGCGGGAACGGGAAGGGGCGCGGGAAAGCCTTTTGAGGCAAGGTGTCCCATCATGCCCATGAAGAAGGGAAGATGTTCCTTCTGCGTGCGCTCCTCGAACACGGTGAGGATGAAGCGGCCTTTCGGCGTTTCGAGCAGGAAGTTGGAGTTCTGGACGCCTTCCGCAATCCCTTTGAACGCCAGCGCTGGGCCGAGATCATACTCGTCCAGCAGGGTCGCAAGGGTTGTGTCGTCGATGTCGGTGTAGACGGCCATGACGCGTGGTTAGGGGGAGAGTTGGGCCGGCGCAAGCGGGCGCCGCCATTGGCGGGAATGTAAGCACGCCCTCGTCCTTCGAGACGCCTGCTTTGCAGGCTCCTCAGGATGAGTGCTGAGCTTCCGGCAGTTGGTTGCTCTCTCCTCGGAGGGGGTCGAGGGGCGTCTCGAAGGATGGGGGCGTCAGCCGGCGGGCTTGGGCGCCGGGGTCTTGAGCGGGTCGAATGTCGCGCGGGCGCGGGTGAGGCGGGCGGTGAGGTCAGCCAGGACGTCCGGGTGGCGACTGGAGACGTCGTAGGATTCTTCTGGATCGTTCTGGAGATCGACCAGCACCTGCCAGTCGTCGCGCGTGTCGAGCGGAGCAAGAATGCTGCGGTAGAACGAGCGGACGATGAGTTTGTAACGCTGCGTACGGATGGCGGCGACGTCTTCGTTGATGAAGAAGACGAGTTCGTCATGTGGCGATGGCGCTTCGCGGATGGTGAGCAGGCTTGAAATGTCTGCGCCATCGAGTTGCGAGGCTGGCATGGGCGCGCCGGTCCATTTGGCAATCGTGGGGAGCAGGTCGATATTCATCGCCATGGCGTCGCTGACGATGCCGGCGGGGATGCGGCCGGGTTGGCGTGCGAGGAAGGGAACGCGATAGCCGCCTTCCCATCCCGCACCGCCCTTGCGGTCGCGCAGGCCAGCGGTGGAGCCTTCCCACCACGGGCCGTTGTCCGATGTGATGATGACAAGCGTGTCGTTGTCGAGGCCCAGTTGCTTCAGCTTGGCGAAGAGGCGGCCCATGTTGGCGTCGATCTCTTCGACGACATCGCCGTATTCGGCGGCGTTCGAGTGGCCAGCGTGATCAGGGTGCGGATCGAGCGGCACGTGAGGCGCGGTGAGCGTCAGCATGAGCAAGAACGGACGATCCTTGTTTTCCTCGATGAAGCGGAAGCCCCTCTGGAAGAAGCGATCAGTGAGTTTGTCCATAGCCGGGTCTTCGCTCGTCAGCTCAACGCCGGGCTCTTTTGTGTAGAGGCTGAGCGGCTGCATGTCGTGGCTGTAGGGCAGGCCGAAGAAGACATCGAAGCCTTGTTGTGTCGGCGGCCAGAAGGGCGCGACGTGACCGAGGTGCCATTTGCCAACGAGAGCGGTGGCGTAGTCGGGCTTCAGGGCTTCGGCGATGGTGATTTCGGACAGTGGAAGTCCGTGTTTATCGGTCTGGCGGATGACGTCTTTTGCGAGGCCCGTGCGGATTGGGTAGCGGCCTGTGAACAGGCCGGCGCGGGAGGGGGTGCAGACGCTGGCGGACGCGTAGAATTGTGTGAACTTCGCGCCTTCCGCCGCCATGCGATCGAGGTTCGGCGTGCGGATGGCGCGTGCGCCATAGATGCCGAGGTCGCCATAGCCAAGATCATCGGCGAGGACGACGACGATGTTGGGCTTGCGCGCGGAGACGCTGCCGAGCTGCGGCGTGGCGCAGGCGGCGAGCGCAGAGAGAGCGACGGAGCCGAGGAGGAAGTGGCGGCGGTTCATGCGAAAGCTCTACGCGTTGAAATTCAGTTTCAGGCCGGGGCGGGGCCAGCGGCATTTGTAGAGTTTGCCGGTGCCTGAGGCGGCGACCCACGCATCGCGCATGTCGGCGCCGCCGAAGACGATGTTGGTGCAGAGGAGGTCGGGGAAGGGGAAGTGTTCGGTCGTACCGTCGGGATCGAAGGCGGTGACGCCGCCATTGATGATGGTTGCAACGCAGACCTTGCCGCCAGCTTCGACGGCGAGACTGTCCAGGAGCTGGTAGCCGGGCAGGTTGCAGACGACACGGCCGGGCGCGAAGGGCGGCGGGTCTGCCAGTACGCCGGGGCTGGTGACATCGAATGCCCAGAGGCGGCCGAGCCATGTATCGGCGGCGTAGACGGTTTTCTCATCGGGTGAGAGGCCGACGCCATTGGGTGAGATGATGCCTTCCCGCAGGCGCGTGATTTTCGAGCCATCGGGTGCGGCATAGCAGAGGCCGCCATAGTTGCGGCCCAGCGGTGTGGTGGTGCCGTGCTCGGTGAACCACATGCCGCCCTGTTTATCGAAGACGAGATCGTTGGGGCCTTCGAGGCGGCGGCCGCCAGCTTCGGTGTAGAGCGTTGTGATGGCGCCGGTCTTGAGGTCGACGCGCTGGATCGAGCCGCCTGAGTAATCAGCGGGTGTCGGGCCGGGAATGTTGAGGCCGTTGACCTCGTGATACTGGAATGAGCCGCCATTGTTGGTGACGTAGACTGCGCCATCCGGGCCGATGGCCGCGCCGTTGGGACCGCCGCCGAGGTCGGCAATGGTCTCTCGCTTTCCATCCGGCGTTACGCGCGTGAGGGTCTTGCCCTGGATCTCGGTGAGAATGATCGAGCCGTCCGCCATCGCGATCGGCCCTTCGGGGAATTTCAGACCTTCGCAGACGAGTTCGATATCCATGGCGTTCTCCCATCGCTGCTTCTTGCCAGAGCGGCGTTGCGGGAAGTGTAGCGGCAGTTGCCGGTTACGCCAGTGTTGCGTGCCGGAAGATCAGACGCCTTCGAGCACGCGTGGGATGCGGAAGACGACGTCTTCCTGCGCGGTGACGACTTCCTCCACGGAAACGGTGAAGCGGGCGCGGCAGGCGGCGATGACGCCCTGCACCAGTGTTTCGGGGGCGGACGCGCCGGCCGTGAGGCCGAGCGTCTTCACGCCAGCAAACCATGCCCAGTCGATGTTGTCGGCGGAAGCGATCAGATAGGCCGCGTTGGCGCCGGAGCGTTCGGCGACTTCCTTGAGGCGAACGGAGTTGGATGAGTTGGCGGCGCCGATGACGAGGACGAGTTCGGCGCTTTCGGCGATCGCCTTTACCGCTTCCTGGCGGTTCGTCGTGGCGTAGCAGATGTCGTCCTTGCGCGGCTCGGCCAGGTGCGGGAAGCGGCGGCGGAGGGCGGCGACGATGTCTTTGGTGTCGTCTACGGACAGCGTGGTTTGCGTGACGTAGGCGAGGCGGAGCGGATCGGCGGGCTTGAACGTTTCGGCGTCTTCGACCGTCTCGATCAAGGTCATGGCCTCGGGGCCGATCTGGCCCATCGTGCCGACGACTTCCGGGTGGCCTTCATGGCCGATCAGCAGGGTGTGGAGGCCGTTGCGTTCATGTCGCTGGGCTTCGGCGTGGACTTTCGAGACCAGCGGGCACGTGGCGTCGACATAGGTCATGTCGCGGCGCTGGGCCTCGGCGGGGACGACTTTGGGGACGCCGTGGGCGGAGAAGACCACCGGGCGGTCATCCGGGCATTCTGTGAGTTCCTCGACGAAGACGGCGCCCATGGCCTCCAGGCGCTTCACAACGTGGGCGTTGTGAACGATTTCGTGCCGGACGAAGACCGGGGCGCCCCACTTCACCAGGGCCTGTTCCACGATCTGGATGGCCCGGTCTACCCCGGCGCAAAAGCCCCTGGGGGCCGCCAGAAGCACCTTCAGCGGGGGGCGGGGCGATTCGGAAGGGGTGGAAAAGTCGGGCAAAATTCCGCCTTGTTGCCGGTATGGGCTCTGAGATTGCGTGGGTCGGTCTTTAGAGGCTATCACGCACCGTGAAAATGTCGCCGCCTTGGCGCTTATCCAAGGGGCCCTGCGTCAGGATGTGCCAGTGAAGCGTTTTGTGCCTGCC
>Ga0209311_1000713_pt1 | contig 28903 bp, 38 predicted proteins | sample AD_UKC045_MetaG_FD_184417 | JGI IMG/M metagenome (GOLD analysis project Ga0209311, IMG submission 184417) | Active sludge microbial communities of municipal wastewater-treating anaerobic digesters from USA - AD_UKC045_MetaG (SPAdes) (version 2) | ecosystem: Engineered > Bioreactor > Anaerobic >... | reverse complement strand
CTTTAAAGATCATTACTGATAAGATATTTCAATTAGAGAAGAAGAGCAGTATACGCCTCGCATCTAACTTTAAAGATCATTACTGATAAGATATTTCAATTAGAGAAGAAGAGCAGTATACGCCTCGTTTTTTTAATTTAAAACAGAACATATAAATATAATACAGTTCTCTTCCTGTATTATAGATCTCCTTGTTCCCACTCATCTATAGCAATATGGATGAGTGGGTTTTTATCACATATTAAAAAATAATACCTCCTTATTATTCTGTATTAGTATATTATCACATCTTAAAAGTATGGTACCTAGTAAAATATAACCTGTATTAAACAACATTATTTTTGGATCAGAACAAATAAAAAATTAGGAAATGACAAATCAAGGAGAAACTTTTTTGGAACTCTATACAGTTTTACTTTAGAGGTTTATTGTCATTTTCCTCTGAAATCCTTTCTGTATAGAGTTCCTCTTTTAACACGGAGAAAAGATGAGCAATTCAAAAAAAGATATAATTATTAGACAGCCTGGAAAGATTGGTGATTTAATTATAACTGCACCAATTGCATATCAATATATTTTAGAGGGAAGAAAAGTATATTGGCCAATATTAAAACAATATTTTTCATCTTTCAATTCAGCATTTGAAGAAATAAAATGGATTTCATTTGAATCTTCTGAAAGATTAATGTATAGGGATGTTAATTCAATAATAAATGATATTCAAAAAACAAATACAAATACAGAAATTTTAGATCTTGGTTTTGATTTTATTGATACAGAATCAATAACAACACAATATACAAACCAAAAATATTATACTTTTGATGAATATAAATATCATTTAGCAAATGTTGATATATCTAACAAATGGAACTTAAAACAATATCTAAAAAGAAATCATCAAAGAGAACAAAAATTATTTAATGATTTGGTTAGAAAAGATAAATACATAGTAATTCAAGAAAAATCATCGGATCAAGAAATTAAAATCAATTTAGAATCAAAAGATTTACAAATACAGATAATCAAAATATATCCAGTTACAAACAATATTTTTGATTGGTTATTAATTTTAGAAAAAGCAACTTCACTTCTTTTAATAGAATCATGTTTCTCAAATCTAGTAGATCAACTACAAATACAAAACCCAGAACAAGTATTAATTTTAAAGAACTTAGATTATTATCATGGAATTCTTCCAAATGGAAAAATTAAAGGATGTCCGATATTAAAAAACAAATGGAAAAAGATGACAATACAATGAAAAAATTTACACTTGTTACAAGCTTTGTCGAACATAATAGAATTAAACATGGTCAAATAAATCAAAATACTTTTCTTTTGAATTACTTTTTAAAATATAACAAATATATTATAGATAATTCAGAATTTTACTTAATCAATAAAACAGATAGAATATTGAATATTGATAACGCTAATATAATTAAAGTATCAAACATCCTTGGTCATGCAGAAGATAAATTGAAATATAAGTTTAATGGTTGTACAGCAGATATATTAACCGGGGCATTAATATCATATCAAAACGGAAATGATTATGTATATATAGAGCCTGATACTTTGGTTTTTAATTGGAATCAAGAAATTCAATCTGGTATTACTTTTGGTAGATGTTTTCTTTGTGAAGTTCCAAGCCATACAGCATGTTCATTTATTACAATTACTCATGATAGACTATTAGATTTTATCAATTTCTTTTTAAACGAACCAAAAACAGATATGGAATTAATGGTAGAATCTAAATTTTTTAAATTAAAGCAACAAACAAAATGTAATGAATGGCAATGTGAAATTCAAGATAGAGATAATAAAATTGGAAATAAAACTGAATTCTTTTATCGTCAACATTTATTAACACATGAATTAAATCAGATAGATGAGATAATGAAATAATTTAGTTATTTTTTAATTTGAATAAATTAAAATATACAGGAGAATAATAATGTTTGAAAGTAGACATTTAACACCAGAGCATATAAGAAAAATTCAACTTGCTAGAAAAGGATATGTAATATCAGAAGAAACAAAGATCAAGATGTCTAATGCTGCTAGAGGTAAACCAAAATCAGATTTACATAAATTACATATATCACAAGGAAGAATACTTAAATATCAATTATTAAGAGAAGAAAAAGGATTAAAAGAAGGAAAATAAAATGACTAAAAAAACAATATTTTTAAGTATGCCTAGTTATGATAGAAAAGCATTAATATCATCTATGACTAGTATATTTCAATGTGCAGTAACATCTAAAAAATCACAAATGCATTATTATGCAGAAAATGGAGACTCTCTTGTTTGTCGTGCTAGATCTAATGCCTTTAGTAATTTTATATTTGATAGTTCGGATGATATATTTTTATCTATAGATTCAGATATTACTATTATGAATACCTTTCCTCAAAATAATGCTTTTGATAAAATAGTAGATGGTATAGAATCTGGTAAAGACATTATATGTGGGTTATATGCATGTAAAGATACAACCAGAAGATGTAGTTCTTTTTATGAGTTTGAAGATAATCATAAATTAGAATATTCAGTAGAATCTAAATATGAAAAACTAATATGGGGAGCAACTGGATTCATGGCTATTTCAAGAAGAATGGCTCTTGATTTTGTAGATAAATATCCTAATTTAATTTATGTTGGTGATGGACATTATGTAAATCGTAAAAGAATTTTAGCATTTAATTCACTTTTAGTAGATATTGATATTAAAAATGAAAAAGGTGAAAAAGTAGATTCATTTAAAAAATTATTATCTGAAGATTTTGCTTTTAGTGAATTAGCAACTCAAATAGGATATCAAACATGGGCAGATACATCTATTATGTTATCACATGATGGATTCACTTTATTTGATATAAACAAATCAAATGAACCAAAACTTCCAGTATATGATCCAAACATTAAAATATCAGAAGTTAAAGTAAACTTAAAAACGGTATAAATATGAATCCTTATTTAAAACATATAATTAGCGCTAGATGGATCCTTTCTGTTTTAGTTGGTTTAACTTTTAGTTATTTAGCATGTACTAATAAAATTGATACTAAAGATGTATTAGTTATTACAACAATGGTATTTTCATTATACTTTTCAAAATATAGACAACAACCAAAGGAATAATTTAAATGTTTTTTTTAATCAAAACATGTTGTACAAGCGGGGAAAGAGAATGTCAGTTATTTAGAAGTGCTCTTAGATTAAATAAATTAGATGATTCATATGGATATTGGAGATGGAATACTTGTCATGAATGTAGATATGTCATGATTAAAAATGGATACAATGAAAAAGATATTACAGATAAACAATCTTGGATATATGTAGTAGATATTGATCTTTTAGTTTCAGCAGATATAGTATATAATACAAATGCTGTATTTGAAATAATTAAACAAATTAAGAATAAAAAGAATTTCTTAAATAGAATTGAAAAGAAGTAAACTCAACATCTATACGAAAACACATAGGGTTTTCATGAATTTAAATTACGTTATAATTAGTTAAAGTATATTATTGACATTAGAGTCGGCTCTATTGTAAAAATGTACAAAAGAAACAGAGCTATTGTAAAAAAATATACTTTAATAATAAGTAAAGAAGTAACTATACGAAAACACATAGGATTTATTAGAAAAAGGAAAAATAAATGACACCAATCATAAGTATTATAACACCAACTAGAGGCGAAGAAACACTATTTAAACTTATTAAATCAATCAATGAACAATCAGTTCCTTGGTGTCATATTATTATTACAGACACTAGCTGGATGGATTCTCAACTAGATCCAAAGTCATGTTTTAATGAAAAGATTGGTAATAGTATTAGATACAATATTCATATTCCATTCTTTACTAAAAAAGGTATAGCTCCTGGTTCCGCATTAAGATCAATTGCATTAATGGCAGCTCAAACTGAATGGATAACTATGGCGGATTCAGATGTGTGGTATGAAAACAATCATTTAGAATCAATGATAACTCATGATAAGAATTGGTCATATTGTAAAAGAAGAATTTGGAGTCCTACTACTGGTGAGTGTTTAGGTATAGATAATTTTGAAAGTGTTGGTGATGAATCTAAAGTTTCTTATGAAATGGTAGATGGATGTTCAATGGCTTATAAACAACCTTATGGTGCATCAGCTGCTTATCTTTATAGAATGACTGAAGATTATAATGATGATAGATTAGCATATGCTCATTATAAAAAATATGGCGGAAAACCACACAAAACAAATCAAGTAACAGTAAATCAAATATGTCCGATTAAGTTAGAGTCTATGTTCAGACAATTCTGTACAAAAGAATAATTAAAATATTCTTAGTTTTTACAATAAACAAACATACTTTAAAGATAGATAAAGATTAATAATAATTAGATGGTGTATAATTAATGTTAAGATTAGGTATGTTAGTAAAGATAATTGATTAGTTCTTCTATTTATATGTTTAGATTTGAATAAACTATAATAACAACCAATTAAACAAGAATAGGATTTTTATGGCTAGACCGATAGATTTAAATAAATGTGAATTGGTTATGAAAGCTCTGGCGAATGGAAAGAGCAAAAAAGATGCACTTTTGGCTGGTGGCTATGCAAAAAATACAGCTTCTAATCTAGTTGATAAAATGTTGTTAAACCCTCAAGTTAAAGCAATGTTTGATAAATATCAAAAAGAGGCGTTAGATAGAGTTTCTGTAGATGGACAACAAATAATCGAAAATTTAGTTAGGCTGGCACTTAGGGGCAAGTTTGAGTCTACGAGAGTAAGTGCTTCTAAAATATTACTAGATACTCTTGGATATACTCCAGAAAAAGATCCGAATACTGTAATCAATAATGACAACAGAATTGTATTTCAAATTGATGTTGTTAAAGAACGACAAGAACCAGAACACAAAATAATTAATATTAGAGAAGAAACTGAAAAACTTATAAAAAAAGATGAGAAGTAAATGAGTTCTTCTTTACATGATAACATACTAACATGATTTACAATATTACACTTCTTCCAAAACAAATGGAAATTCTTAATTGTAAATCTGCTGAACTTCTTGTAACTGGTGGATATGGAAGTGCAAAAACAAGGATATTGTGTTTAAAAGCTCTTCAACAAGCAACTGTTCCAGGATCTTTTGTAGGTATATTTCGTAAATATAGATCAAGTCTTATGTTAACCACTGCTAGAACACTTTTGGAATCAGAAAGTAATCTACCTCCTGTTCTTCCACAAGAATTAATTCAACACTATGATAAAACTAAAGGTGTTATTAGTATTAGAGGTGGTGGACAAATTCTGATGATAGGTTTGGACAATTCCTTAAAACTTCGCAGTCTTAACTTATCAGCTGCATTCATCGATGAAGGGGTTGAAATATCAGAAGAAGAATATTCAACAATTCTATTTCGATTAAGAAATACCAATTCTTTATGTCGTCAATTAGTTACTGCAACTAATCCTGGATCACAAAATCATTTCTTATACAAAAGATTCTTCATAGATCCACCAGAAACTAGACATAATATTACAATGAAGACAGAGGAAAATATATTCCTTCCACCAGACTATATAGATAGATTTAGACAATCATTATCAGATATAGAACTTAAAAGATATTTCTATGGACAATGGTGTAATAATTCAAATGCAGTATATTCTGAATTTACAAACAATAATGTTAAAGAAATAGAACCAGGAATTAATGAAAATTTCTATATTGCTATGGACGTTGGATATACAAATGATCCAACTGTAATTTTATTTTGTGGTCATGATCCACAATCTAACACTATTTTCATATATAAAGAACACTATCTAAAAAACAAACTATTATCTGATGTATTAACTTATCTTGAATTATATCGAGATTTCAATCCATTAATAGTGTGTGATCCTAGTGCTGCTGGATATAGAAATGAATTTAAAAACAAGAAATTTAGAGTTCAAGATAAAATAAACAATAGAATTGTGGATGGAATATCAATAACTAAAAATCTAATTAAGAACGAAAAGATAATTATAGATCCAAGCTGTGTTGAATTGATTAAAGAAATAGATCTATATTCATATGATAGTAAGGGAAATGATCTTCCATTAGATGCAAATAATCACGGACCTGATGCTGCTAGATATTTAGCTGCCCATTTAAATGAAACAAAAATTTTCAAACCAAAAATTCATTTTATAGATCGAGATAATGAAGATATTGATGAATAATTTAAGTATACAAATTATCGATTTGATTAAGAACAAAACTTAAATGAAAACAAATAAGGAATACAATATGTTTAAAAATATTATAAATTTATTGACTAGCAAAGCTTTTAAAGGAAAATCAATAGCTCCAACAGTATCAAATAAAGTAGATTCTAACGAAAATGAAAATAATTCAATTGATCGGTTCTTTTCTAATAATTTTAAATCTCAACAATCATATGTCATAGAGAATAAACAAAGTGACTTTAAAAAATTAATTTCTTTAAATCAAGGAACTGCTGCTATTTGTAATCAAATTAATTCAAGTACAATTGGAACAACTGAATTTAAACTTTATGCTGTTCAAGGATCCAGTTCTAAAAAGATGGCTGATTGGGTCAAAACAAAAAATATTTCAAAAAAACAAATAGAATTTATCAAAGAAACATCAACAAACAAAAAAGTAAAAAAAGCATTAAATATAATAGAGATTGAAGAACATCCTATTTTTGATTTGTTAAAGAACACTAATCCTTATTATAATGGAACAGATTTAATATCTCTTACAGAATCTTATTTAGGTACAATTGGTAATTGTTTCTGGTATTTAGAAAAAGATAACAATGAAATCAAAAATATTTGGTGTTTATTATCTGAATATGTAACTATTAAAGTTGAAAATAATACAATATCTAAATATATTTATGAGCCAAGTGGTGTAAAATATTTTTATGATCCAGAAGATATTATTCATTTCAAAAATTTAACTCCTGGTGATACTTTATTTGGTAGGGGATCATTAATTAATTGTTATTTAGAAGCAACCCTTGAGAAATACATTTCTTTATATGAGATCTCTTTATCTCAAAATAATGCAAGACCAGACTATATTATGTCTTATCTTGGTAAATTAGATGAAAAAGATCAAAAAGAATTAAATAAGATGTTAAATTCTAAACATAATGGTGTTAATAATTCTGGTAAAGTTATGGTTACTGATGAAAGATTTGATCTTATCCCATTGGGTTTTGCTCCAAAAGATATGGCATATACAGAAGCCAGAAATCAAATCAATAAAAGAATTGCAAAATCTTATGGTGTACCCCAATCTATTCTTGAAATAGAATCAAGCAATAAAGCATCAGCAGAAGTTGGATTAGTTTATTATAATAAGTTTACTATTATACCAAAGTTAATTAAATTCTGTGAAAAGTTAAATGAAACTCTTATTCCAATGTTTGATGATAATATGTATATATGGTTTGAAAACCCAATAAAAGAAGATATTGAAATTAAACAAAAAGAAAAAGAATTTGAATTAAGACTTGAAGAACATGATTTAAGGAATGGAATTAGAACCATTGAAGAAATTAAACAAGATAGATTAGAAAGGAAAAATAAATAATATGAAATCAACAGTAAAATATCCAAACATCAAACAAATCTTAGATAAGAATGGGCTGTCTACAGATTTAGCTAAAGATGATTCTATAGTAGAACGAAAAACATATTCTGTTGTTGAAACTAGTGAAGGTGATCAACACAAAGCCTTTGCAATTATATCAACAGTTAGTGTGGATGCTGATGGGGATATTATGTTACCAACTGGTTTTAATTTCTCAGTATTTAACAATAATCCAATCATTTGTTGGAATCATGATTATAGTTTGCCTCCCATTGGAAAAGCAACTCAAATAGAAGTATTACCTTTCGGAATTAAAGCTGAAATGGAAATAGAAACAGTTACTGATTTTGGTAGAGATATGTGGAGTTTAGTCAAAGGCGGATTCGTTAAAGCCTGTTCAATAGGGTTTATTGCTTTAAAATCACTAACTAAAAAAGATTCTGGTTTTAAAGATATGTTGAAATCTATTGCAAATCAATATGGAATTGATGTAAGTAATTGTAATAGAATTATTCTTGAATGTTTATTGATGGAAAATTCTTTAGTAACCATCCCATCTAATTACGAATCTATGATCTTTGCTACTAAGAGTTTAAATATTGATGAAACAACAATCAAAAAACTTCATTTAGAAGTGAAGGAAAATAAAAAAGATGAATCCGATGATAGTAATAAAATCAATACTGAGATTACTAACCCTGATAATAATGAACAGAAACCAGAAAACAAACCAGAAGAAAAAGTAGAACCAGAACCAGTTTTTACTGTTAATATAATTGGACATATTTTGACTGATGCAGAAGTTGAAGAGCAAAAGAAACAATTGAAAGCAAAATTACAGAAGAAGTTATTTATTGAGTAATCATTTCTTGTTTTTTGATATGAACAAAATAAAGATAAAGATAGTGTAGGATGTGAAAGATTTTATCAAGATAATTACTTGAAAAGATCTAGCATCAAAACAACTATATAAATCAACGAAAGGTGAGTATGAAATTTAAAGTGGTAAAAAATTATAAAGTAGATGGAGTTGGTACTGAGAAGAAATCAGTAGAACTCAAAGAAGGTGATGTTGTTGAACTCGATTCTGTTCTTGAAGCTAAATTGTTAGCAGATGGAATTGTTGAAAAGTTTGACGGCGACCTTGATGTCGAAATTAAGAAACAAAAAGATAAGATTGAGGTAAAGACTATGGCTATAGAAGTAAAAGCAGAAAACGCGAAACCCATGGAAATTAAAGAATTTATGGGTCTGGTTAAGTTGGCAGGTTTGGGCGATGCTAAAGCCAAAGAAAAATTAGATATTCAGCAAAAGACTATTCTTGGTCAAAATGAGACCACGGCTGCTGATGGTGGATATCTGTTACAAGCAGAAGTTGCTAAACAAATTATTGATGCAACCCCATCCGCATCTGTAATTTATCCTAAATGTACTAGATATGCATTGGCTCCTACTTCTAAATCTATTTCACTTCCTTCGGTATATGATACTGTCCATAGTGCAACAGCCTTTAAAGGCGGAGTTCGTATATATAAAGTGGCGGAAGGGATTGATAAGACTCCATTTAAACAGGCAATCAATACAGTAACTATTGCAACTTCCAAACTTTGCGCTGTTGGTTATCTTACAGATGAATTGGCAATGGATTGTCCGAGCTATGAATCTAACTTAATCAAGAATGTTGGTGAGGCATTTGGTGAAGTAATTGATAATGAAATCTTAAATGGTACATTGTCGGTTATGACTGCTACTGTTGCTCATAGTTCTGTTATTGATGCTCCTGTTGCTGGTGTTCATCCTACTGCTCCCGAATTGATTGGTATGTATGTTAGAGCATTCAATCCTTCAAGATGTGAATGGTATATGAATTCAGATCAGTATGCTGAAGTAGTGGCTCTTGGTACTGCTGGTACTTATGTTCCACTGTTCCAACCCAACTGGTCTGTTTCGCCTAATGGAACTCTGTTAGGTCGTCCAATCAACATTATTGATTACTGCGCCGCATCTAATACTGTTGGAGATATCTTATTTGCTGACTTCTCACAATATGCTATTGTTGAACGCGGAACAACTCAATTTGATACTTCAATTCATGTTGCCTTTGTTGCCGATCAGACCTGCTATAGATGGGTTAGACGAATCGGTGGAGCTCCTACCTTACTTAGTGGCGTAACCTATCCTTCGACGGTTGTTAAAGGCTGGGCTGTTGAGAGTAATCACTAAGCCGACCCGCAGCTAAACAAACAAACAAACTAGACCCATTACAAATTAGAAATAGTTTGTAATGGGTCTTTTTAACAAAGAAAAAAGAGGAACGCATGACTATTGAACTTAAAAATAGTAGAGATTTTATTAAAACTTTAATTTCTGCTAAACGTGGTGATTTTAAAGCTAAAAATATTTTACAAAAAACTAGTGCTGGTCAAAACTATACAACTGGAGCTGATGGTGGATATGCCGTTCCACAAAACATAGTTGATGAAATTTTTAAACGAGAACAGGCAACATATTTATATGATAAAGTATCTAAAGTTAAAGTAAATCTTAGAAAAAATCATGTTAGATATGTTACTGAAAGTGGAAGATCTAGATCTGCTGGTCTTGGTGGTTTATTTGGATATTGGGTTAATGAAGGTGATGATAAACCAAGTAGCAACCTAGAATTTAAAGGTATTGATTTTGAATTAAATAAACTTTGTGTATTAACATATATTACTGATGAATTATTAGATGATGTTACTAACTTTGAAGAATTATGGCAATTTGAAGTAAAACAAGAAATTATAAGAAAAGTTCAATATGCAATGATATATGGTACAAGAGCAGCATCAATGGGGGGTATTGCTGAATCTCCTGGTACTATTAATATTCCTATTGTCGATCCATTAACATTAACTAACTTAATGGATATGGTTGGTGGGATGGTTCCAGAATGTTACAGTAATTCATGTTGGTTTGTTTCTTCTCAAACATGGGTAGATATTCTTCAAGCAGGAAAATCAGAAGATGGATTAGTTATGGTTTCAGATGATGTTACACCATATGGTTATTTGTTTTCTAGACCATTGTTTGTTTTAGATAGTATGTATTCTGGAGATATTGTTTTTTGTGATCCATCTCAATATTTAATGATAGAGGGTACAAACAAATATTCAATTAGTTCTGATGTTGAATTTATTAATGATCAAACAGTTCTTAGATTTGTAATTCAATTGAATGGTGATTCTTTGTGGGATAAACCAAGAACTGATCTTGATGGAACCCAATCTTCTGCATTCATAATGAGATCATATGGTAATGGTTCAAGTTCTGCTAGTGGTGATTTGCAATAAATAAATCAGAAGCGGGTTATATGTTTAAAGATTAAGAATAAACACCGAACTTATAACCCGCCTTCTATCTGGGAGAATATTATGATTTCATTAGCTGAATATAAACAATATAAACAAATTACTTCAACTGATCAAGATGCTATTATAACATCTATGATCCCAATTGCTCAAGATATTATTGAAAAATATATTAATAGAGTTATTTTAAGTCAAACAAACACAGAATTAACTGAACTTAAAGATAATTATATTTTTACTGATAATTATCCCATCAATAGAATACTTTATGTTGGTATACCAACATTTGCTATTAAAATAGATGGATTAACAGATGGTCAATCAATACATTGTGATACAGCTGGTCTTTATTTTTATAGTTCGCCAATAGCAACACCAACATCATTTTTATTTTCAGTAAATACAACACTTGCTTTATTAAAGACTGCAGTAGAAACTGCTGTTCCTACTTTAACATTAAATTTACTTATTCCCGCCACAACTTCAACATCATTTTTGTTACAATCTACTGGCCCAGATATTTTGTATGCATCAAAATTTGATGGTACATTTATTAAAAAAGATATAAGAACAATAGAATTAGTTGTTTTAAATTCATGTGTTTCTTTATGTTCAAATGAAGTCTATGTTATATATACTTCTGGATGGGATTTAAATTATGTACCACAAGCATTAAAAAAGATAGCATTTGATATGGTGTCAGATTTAATCAATGTTCTTTCTAAATCAAGTAATTCAGGAATTAAATCAGAATCTTTAGGAGATTATAACTATACCTTATCAGATTCAACATCTAATATTGCTGGTGATATAGTTAATAAATACAAGAATGATCTAGAGCCATTTGTAAAGAAATGGATTTAATATGTCATTTAAAAATTTATTGAATAAAACAGCTGATTATTATATAGTTGGTGATAATACTGTAAAAGATTCATATGGTGGAACAACATTGGCAGCTTTTTTAGAAAAAACAGAATTACCATGCAGAATTAGATTATTAAATGAATCTGAGAAAATAATATTAGAAAAAGAAAATTGCTATTCTACTCATAGAATATATTTTGAATTAGAATCTGGTCCATTTCGGGAAAAAGACTATTTAATAATTGATTCTGTTCCTTATGATATAATTAAAGTAAATTTTTGTGATGATTTATTAGATTCAGCCACTAGTCATTATGAAATAGATGTGGAAGTTAAAGATCCAAGATGGTTATATCAATATATAATATCATCCAGTTCTAGCAGTAGTGGTGGATAAAATGATTAAAGTAAATGTAAAAATGAATACTGATAAATTCTTAGAAAATCTATCTAAAAATATAGATGAAAGAATGGAAAAATCAGGAACTCAAATTTTAAATCTTGCTAAACGGTTATGTCCAGTTGATACTGGAAAATTAAGAGATGATATTGATATGGTATATAATGAAAAAACAATTACTATTTTTAATACATTAAATTATGCTCCATTTGTATTACTAGGTACTAGATATCAAAAACCAAATAATTATTTAGATACTGCTTTGTTTCAAGCAATAATTCGAAAGAATTGGAAAGGAAAAGTATCAAATGGCTAAAGCACAAAAAACTTTACTTGAAACATTGAATTTGTTTTTTAATCAGGATATACTGTGTCAAGATTTAAGAGATTTATTAACTGTAAATGGTGTGACTAATATTTATCTTGATAATGCTCCACAGGGTGTAGATGGAGTATATATGGTTTATAGTATAAGAAATGATAATTTAGATTATACATTTGGTGGAAATCAAGATATAATTACTTTACAAATTAATATCTATTCAAAAGGATCTAGTATTGGAATAATTCATCCAATATCTGAAGAAATTGAAGAATTATTGGATGGTGTTGAATTTACTGGTGTAAATTATATAAAATATAAGAATCAATTCAACTTATATCCTGATAAAAATGAAATTCAGATAACTATGTTATTTGAAGTACATATATCTTATTCGGTTTAATTTTTTTAAAAAAATATCGAACAAATATCAAATTGACATGTTGGTTAACAAATAAAAAATAACAACTAAATGGAGAAAGAGTATGGCAGCATATTGCGGGAGAACCGCTACATTATCATTGACGGGTGGAACTTCGGTAACATTGGCAGTTTTTAATGTCAATCTAACACTTGGTGGAAATGAAATTGATGTATCTGCTTTTGGTTCTGGTGAATTCGGTGACACAATTGTATGTAATAAAAGTGGTGATTTGAGTATTGATAGTTATGAATATCTTGGTGATGTTAGCTCTATTACTGGATATTCATTGGCTGCTGCGAACAAAACATTTTCAGGAAATTGTGTTGGTAAAGATTTCACAACTGGAGTTGATGCTAAAGGTGTTGTGACATTTAATTACGTGTTGAAGTTAACTGGTAATATCTCAATAACTTAAAAAAGGATAAAAAATGACTAATGAAACAAACACAATGATTGATTTAACAAATGATCCAGTTGAAATGAACATTGGTGATAAGGTATTTAAAGTTCAAAAAATATCTTATCACCAATTATTTAGAAATATGGAACCTGTAATTAAAGAAGAATATATCAGAGATGTTAAACTTTTCTCAGATCAATTTACTGGTAAAGAAAAGGCTGAATATATCAAATCTTCAATTAAGGATATTCCTGTTGGTGAATCTTTAATCGAATTAATAGTTAAGAAATTACAAACTATAGAAGGTATAATTGAAATTCTTTTTCTTGCTCTTAAAGCATATAATAAGATCACTAAAGAAGATATTAGAAATTTAATTGAAACACCAGAATTAGATACTGATATAAGCAATGTAATTGCTTATGCAACAGATAAAGATAAAGCGGAGAATAGCAAGGAAGACCCTTTAGTGTAAAAGATCCACACCCTTTTGATTTTAAAAGTGAATTAGAATTAATTGTAAATCAATATGATACTTTTATGCTTTTAGTTGGATATTTAAGACATTTCTTTAATTATACAACAGAAGAAGTGTTTCAGATGTCCAATAAACAATTGAATATCAATATACAAAACTTAAATTCATTATTGAAGTTAAAATATGGAGATGGATCTAATAAAACACAATCCAATGTAAAAATTAAAGAACATAGGCCAGAGTTAAATCAAAATATTGAAAAATCATTAGAAAATAAAAAAGTTTGTGATTTAGATTTATTTGCAATGATTATTAATAACATCAATAAACAGTAATGAGGATTTATGGCCGAAAATGAAATTGCCTCCGCGTCAGTAGTTTTAGAATTAGATGATTCTAAATTTAAGAAATCTATAAATACTCTACAATCAAGAATTAGTAAACAGGTTGCTGATGCTGCTAAAAATAATTTAAAACTTCAAGCTAGTTTTAATAGAGTTGCACAGGGAGTTGATCAATTTGGAAGACGAACAGAACAATTTTCTAAATCAATACTCGCAATATCAACAGCAATTGCTGGATTAAGTATTAAGAAATTTTTTGATTCTGGTATTAATCCAAGATTAGCTAATCAATTCAAAGAAGTATATAAAAGTATTGATGCTTCTAGAGCAAGGATTGGTCAATATATTCTACAATCTAACATCTTTGGAAGATCTGCTTTAGATTGGTTTAAAAAAATAGATTCTATTCTTAAAAATATAACTCAAGAAGGTGTTCAGAAATTTATTAATGGATTATCTAAAGTATTAGTTATATTAACATCTATTTCGTTAGTTGCTAAAGGAATTAAATTAGCCAGTGATTTTGGAAAATTAATTACTGATCTAAACAAATTTGGTTCAGAGCTGAATAGAAGTTTATCTATTAGTTCTGCTGCTGGTTCTGCTATTGGTTCTACTGTTGGTACTAGATCTGCTATTGCTGGTGGTACTGCTGTTGCTGCTGTAGGTGGATTAAAGAATACAATTCCATCATTTATGGCAGGTATCAGTGGTGATCCAAGACGTGTTTCTCAACTAATGTTAGAACAACAACTTAAAAAGCCACCGATACCAATACCACTCGCTCTTGGTGTAGCTCCAAGCAGAAAACTTTTAGGTGGAGCTTCAGCATTACCTCCTCCATTACCAACACCAGCTGTAGTTGGTCCACCTCCGGTTCCTTTTTCTGCAAAAGTTCCACCACAACTATTACAGAATATTATTGCTGTTGCTGTTGCTTTTTTAACAGTTTCAAAAGCAATTCAACAAGCATCAAAGGCTCTAAATGAATTATCAAAGGAGTTTGGTTTTTTAAAGAAAACATTAGATTTATTTAAAGAGGTGGGTGGAGTATTTGGTTATCTTAATCAGGCTTTAGATCAGTTTATTGAAATTGCTAGTGATTTTGGAGCATCATTAATTGGAGCTTTTACAAATCAAATTAACACAATAATTGATGGTATAAAATTAGCTTTTGGACAACTTAGTTGGGAAGAGTTTAAAAACAATATACAGGCCGGTTTTGATGCTGCTGTTAATAATTTAAAAAATGCTTGGAAAAGAGCATCAGGTACTTTAGTTGCAGAAGAAAATATTGCTGGTTTATCAGATGCTGAAAAAGCAGAAATTAAAAGACAAGCACAACAAAAAGCATTTGAAACACCAAGAAAACCAAAAATGCCATTTGAGATTACAATTCTTGAAGATTTAACAAAGGATTTTGCAGGAGCATTAAAGGAACTACTTCAAGAAGCAACAAACAAAATAAAAGAAATAGAATCTAACATATCCAGTATAAATAAAGAAAGAGAAGATATAATCAAAAATATTCAACAAAATAATTTAGATTATTTCATGGGTATGAAAGATATATTAAGTGAAAATTTAACACTTAACAAAACTGGTCAAGGGATAAGTATTATGGATTTGGGTAGAGATTTTACTCAATCTCAATCTGAAATTAATAAAATGAGACAGGATCAAGAAAAAAGAATGGAAGATCTATCTGCACAATCATTTGAAACTCTAAAAGAATTAAAAACAGAATTAGTTAAAAACAATGAATTGAAAAAAGAACAAATTGATATTGAAAGAAATTATGCAACCAGACAATCTAAACTTTTAGAAAATTTAGAATTGTTAAAACCAACAGTATTTTAAGGATAATAAAAATGTCATACTATTTATTAAGACAAGGCTATGAAATAGAAAAAACTGAAAATAGTAAATCAGGTACAAAAATATATACCAATGCTCCAAATACATCTGATCCAATAGATCAATTACCTGAAATTGGTGATTCTTGGGATGATGGTGATAATGATGATTTATTATTAAGAACTATTCAAGAATCTTTTATATCTGATAAATGTGACTATAAACTTTATAGATTGAATTATTCAACACGAGTTGAAGATAGTTTAAGTGCTGCTGGTAATGAAAGTGAAAATGATTTGCCGGTTAGTATTAGTCTTGGTGCAGAAATGATAGCATGGACTCCACCAAAACAATATGAATCATCTTTTCAATGGAAAGATGCTACTGGTTATGTAACCGCCTTAAATGATAGTAAAATTAATACAACCATACAAAGAAGAATTTGTTTGATTACATATACTTTTACTAGACGAGTCACTGATTTAACATCATTCAAAATTGCTAATCTTAGAAATATAAATAGAATTAATTCATCAACTTTTTATGGAATTCCTCGTGGTTATTTATTGTATACTGGAGCAGATATGGAATCTCAATATTCTCCAGTTTATGGAAGATTTTGGATAGCTAGAATGAACATGATTTTAAAAATAACATCTCCAGAACGAGCATTTGATGGTAATGGAAATATGGTTGCTGATGTTGATGGATGGAATTATGCTTTAAGAGAATCAGATGGTCAATTTTCAAGACCATATTTTAATATCAGTAGTAGTTATTTATATCAATATAGTGATTTTAAAGGTTTAATAACATCTGGATATGGTATTTATCAACCCCAAGTAATTAATCAGATTGGGACATAATGTGTATATACCAAAAATAACACGAATTAATGATCAAAAAAACATCAATAAAATTGGAGATGTTGCTAGAACAGTTAGTAATCCCAGTTTTTATGGTAGTGTAAATGGATCATTTTCTAAAGATCAATTCATGATCTACGGTAAAGGAGCTGCTGATGCTGGATTTAATCGTACTGTAAATTTTGATTTTGTTGAGGGTAGTGATGGAGTAGTTACTGTATTTGGTGGAAAAATAAGAATACATGGTAAACGAGTGATTTCAGTTCCAAGTAAAGATATATTAATAACAGGCGGAACTATAGAAAATCCATCTTATACATATGTTAAAATTATTGTTTTGGGTTGGAGTGCTAGTATTGAATATTCATTAACAGAACCATTAAGCAATAATAATGAAATCTGTGTTCCTTTGCAGTGTTGGGCTAGTGAATATCGAGATGGTAAATATTATTATCAATATCTATCAACTTGTTATTTTGGGGATATTCAATTTGCAAATATTATTGCTGAATAAAGGATACAAATGACATTTAAAAGATTTTTAGTTTTTATAACATTATTTTTTTTTAATCTATTGTCTTATACTTTTTCTCAAATTCCACAATATCCAACAATAACCACTAATTATACAGATAATCAGATATTTTCAAATTTAATTGAGGCTATAAATGAAAGATGTATAGCAGTTGGAACTAACAACGTAAATATTATTGAGTGGGTAGAAACTAGACAATTAACCAGTTCGGTTGAGACTGTTTATCAGATTTTTATTGATAAGGGAACAAATACACCTGATTATATATGGGATATTATTGAGGATATAACAACAAAAGATACAACTAGTAAATGTACAACTTTTAATGATGGTAAAGATATAACAACTTGGGTAAAATATCCCATCTATAATTGGATTGTTATTGATGGTATTGGTGATAAAATAATTTATAATGCCTTTGAGGAATGGAATTTTGTTAGTGCAGATGCTGTTAAAGATAGTTTTATTTCTGCTTTGCCTGATAATACCATCTATATAACTAATTTTCCATTTACTTATTCTTTTGATTATGTAACAACTAATATATTTTGGTCAATCAGTAATAGTGTTTCTTTTATAACCTCGAACAATTTAGTATTAATTGATGATAAAATAAAAGAATTAGCTCCTTATTTTTTAATGTCTTTGCCTCAATTTTTAAATGGTCCTGATAAATTATATCAAGAATGGTTATATCAAAGTAATGTAACGATAATACCAGGACCACCAGTTGATACAGCAGTAACTAACTTTATAGATTATTTTCCTTATATTACTTATCCAAATATGTTTTATCATGCTAATCTAGGGACTAATAAAAATATATTAGCAGACAATAATTGGGGTTATGTAACTAGTTGTACTCCTTATTGGGTAAGTATGGTTCATGATAACTTTAAATTCTTATTGGCAGAATATACTTATTTTTCTAATTCTTGGGAAAAAGTATATGAAAATGGAAGCAATAGCATAGGAATGGCAAGTCATCCTTTCTTTAAATATTTCTTCAATGAATCAAATATATTTCCAACAATAGAATATAAAATAAACAATACGAATATTCCTTTTAGTTCAAAAATTGTTAATATTCGTGGTAATTTTATGATAGATTGGGAAGATCAATTATTAGCCAGTGATCTTGGTGGTACTAATTTTTCTGAAAGTTTAATAATGTCAACTAATATTGATTTTACTCGTTTACCTTGGACATCTATCTATAGTAATGGAATTGGTAAAGGAATAGATTGCACAACTGGAAACACCGGAGATACTATTTTAATCTATTGGGATATTAATAATTATAAAAGCTATTTAAATGCCAATACTGATAATTATCCTCCATTTTTATCTAGAACTAATCTTCAAGAAAGAATGAATTATATAAGGAATATGCAATACATAGAATTACCATTTTATTATAGCAAAGGTACAGTTATCGAATCTGCCTATTTTAAATCAAATAATAATTACTATTCCGAAATGGATTTTGAACCGGAAATGAGAAGGGCTTGGTATGATTTAGATAATAATTTACATGTTTGTGATGGATATGATGAGGGTTGTTTCCCAGATACTATTATCCCAGAAGAAGGTGATCCCTATTTAGATTTAGCTCCTTGGCCTTTTGGTTATTTGGGGGAAATTCCAACGGGTGAGGCGGGTGCTGGATTATATCTACCGCCTTGGGAAAATTGGTCTAAATGGATAACAATGAGCGATCCTCCTTATTTTTTTACCAATACCATATATGAAAATGTAATTAATACTTATAATGTTCCTCCTTATCCCGGAGAAGAATTTACGATAAGACCTACTTTAATTGGGTCTAAAGATTTTCACGCATTTGTTAGATGGGGATGGTATTATGATGCTCCTTGGACACAAACTGATTGGTCTGAAGCATTATTACAATATGTTACTGGTATTGATGATGTTGCAGAATCTTATGGTCCAGTATGGGGGGATTTTGATGGCGAAGGAAATAATGATAAAGATAAAATAGATTATGCTTATGAAACTAATGATATCTTTACAATTATTGCTTATCCCTTTGTAACTAATTTATCAACCAATTTCTTTTGTACGATTGACTTTTATGGTTTATTTACGAATGATGAAAATGAAGTTAGTTATACCAATCAATACTATACTTATCTAGGAACTATATTTAAGAATGATGATAAAGACCATATTGAATCTCCAACAGCAATAGATCCTAATGATTGGTTTACTCCATTTTTAAATCTTATTGGAGAAAGTCGTTATCACGTTGCGTCTGAAGATGGTCCTACTTTTGGTCAACGCTATTCGAAGACCATTATTGGGAGTAATACATATCCCTGTAATTATAATGATACTTTATATGTTGGACAATATAGTGTAGATCCTTTATACGATGTAGATGTTAATTGGGGTGAAACGAATATTCAATATATAACTAATTATGAATATATTGTTGTTACTGTTGGAGATGATACTTGGTTTACAGCACGAGAAATTATAGAAGAAAATCATCAATATGGCCCAATATCTTTTACCAATGATGCAACCTATCAGACTAATGTTACTTTATATGGTCCTTGTGGTACAGATTGGTTAACTTATTTAGGTGTCGAATTAGTCCAAGATCCTATATCTTTACCAGCAACTAACGAATCTCCTTATATTTGGATGACTAATTATAATGTGGTTGATTTCTTTGGTGTTCCAGTAACTAACGAATATAGATATCAATATTATTTTTATGGTAATCAGGAGTTGTTTAAAGGGGTAACTAATTATCTAGATATAACTTATCCTTTTGGGACTAATTTAACTTTTGATTGGTATTATGTCACAAATGGATACGAAAATCTACAATTTAAATATGATACTTTATTTGAATCTTGGCAAAAGACAGATGCTTCCATTAATTATGATTTCTATATAAAAGAATGGAAAGCCGTTGTAAAGTATAATTTTAAATATCAATAATAATAACAAATTAAAGAACAAATTAAAAACTTAGGGAATATATGAGAACAATAAAAAATATCATTTGTAATACATCAACTGCCAGTCTTATCAATAGTGCTGGTGGTCAAACATCTCCATTGGTATTATATCGAGGAACTCAATTTATAGTTAGATGTACTTTATATAATTCTGATTTGACTCCATTTATTCTTAATGTTGGTGATTCTTTTTATTTCGGTTTAAATGATAATTATTTAAGAACAAATGATGATTACTGTTATACTTTAAATACTGGATTTAATATCGCAGCAGATTGGGATGAAATTGATATATCAAACGGCAAAATCTCTTTTAGAATAAATACTGATACTTATGACTTAGCAATGAATATTGGATCTTATGAGGCTAAATATTACATTGGTGAAATATGGGCAATTTCATCTGGTTTACCAATTCTTCTTTGCCAGTTACCAATATTGATGAGAAACATTGCAGTAGAACCAGATACTAGTTCTAGTTCTTCATCAGGAGCATAAAATGTTAATTTCAACACCAACAGCACAAATTATAGAATTAATTTTAGATATATCTAATCAAAAATATATCGATTCTAGAGGGTTTAATATTGATCGAATTGAATTATATGTTAATTCTCAAGTTGTTTTTAGATTAACATGCTATGATGATTTTTCTAATTCAATTATTTCAAATATGAAAAATTTAAATCTACTGTGGGGATTTGATTCTACTTTTGTTGCTCATCATAATGATATCATTAATGTTTTAAATTTCAATGATTCAGATGATTGGGCAGATGTAGATCCAGAAAATGGAAAGATTTGTTGGAGAGTAGATACTTCAGATGCAAATATTATGAGTTATATCGGTCAAGAAAAATCAAAGATAGTATATTCTGATTTATGGATTCTTGGTGATGGTGATCCAGATGAGCCAGATGTTTTAATTAATGCTGATACTATTCTTCTTAAAAATATATCATCAAGATATTTAATTGCACCATAAACATAATTATGAAAAAAAGACCAATTTTAAATTTTTTAATAGAAACAACTAAACAAAACGTTGTTGATATTAATGGATTTAAAATTAATCCGTTGAATTTATATGCATTAAATAATTGTTTAGTTAGATTACAAATCCTTCAAAATGGAGAATATGTAGATCTAAGTTCTGAATATTATTTTTATTTCGGAATAGATGATAGTTTTAACTATGATCATAATGATTTAGTGTTTATAGATGATTTTAATGTAGATTCTGAATGGGATGATCTTAGTATTGGTAGAATATCATTTATATTAAATTTAAGAACCCAAGAAATATTAAATTTTATTGGACAATCAAAAAGTAAAAATGTCATTTGTGAATTATGGTCTAAAAGTTTAGAACCGAAATGTTTATTATATCAGCAGAATTGTAAATTATTTAACACTCTTTTAACAGGGTTTCCAAATTTATGTGGAATTGGAAACATGGAAATTGGGGGTTCTGGTATTTGTAAATTTAAAGTTTATTAAGGATTAATAATGACAGAAAAACTAAAATCAGAAGTTAAATTAACATTACAGACCGGTGATGTTCCTACAGAAACAAATTTTAGTGATTGGATAGATTCTGAGGTATTTGTTACTCCAGGAAAAGATGGATCTGTTGCAATAGGAAAAAACGCAATAGTAACTGGTAAAGAATCTTTACAGGTCGGAAATGGAACAAATTCAAAAGATAATTCTTTAAAGGTTGGTACTGGATTAATTTTTTTAGGATCAGAACCATTAAATCCAGAATCAGAACCAGATGGAAGTATATGGCTGGATTCTTTCGGAATAGTTAATATTAAATCAAATGGCAAGATAAAAAGAATTTAAAGGAAAAATAATATGAGCGTAACAGAACAACAATTTTATGATGGCATGTTAATACTTAGAAAAGATATTAAAAAAGATATTGATGATGCTATGTCTGTATATATTGCAAATCAAAATTCAATTTGTATGCTTCATAAAAAAACAGCAGATACATTATTATTAGCTATCAACGGAAATGGAAAAGCTGGATTAAAAGAAGAAGTAACTAAAATAAAAAGTACATTAAAAATATATAATTGGGTTGTTGGTGTTGCTGCAACTGTAATAGTTGGCGTGATAACAAAAAGTATAATAACATATTTTATAAAAGTATAATATGAAAAAAATAACAATTTTGTTTAGTATTTATTCAATTAGTTTATTATCTGTTTTTGGTGGTGTACAAGAGCAAGTTTTATATCAAGAAACAGATACTTTTAATTCAACTAGTAAAGTATTTTTTACTAATCCACAAAATACTTATGCAGGAACGATTGATATAGCCAATGGAGCAAAAACATCAACCTATTCCGAAGTCAGTGGATTTGCTACTTCAGCTACAACTTCAGCTTTTGCTACTAATGCTCAATCTACTGATACGGCTAGATATGCGACTTCGGCTACAACGGCGGCTTATGCGACTAATGCCTTATATGCTGGGACGGCTAATCAAGCTTTATTTTCGAATGGAGCTAATACGGCTAATTGGTCTGCTGTTTCTTCTTTGGCTAGTAATCTTGTAGGTGGAATACCTTCTTCCGTTACCTCTATATATACTCGGGCGCTTATAGATGATAGCGATCTTATAACTATTAGCAATCGCGTAATATATAATGCAGCAGGTAACAAGATAGCTGATCTGAATGCTTTTATCATATACAGTAACGGGGTTATATCAGCTGACTTCGACAAGAGATTGTTCTACAACTTCTCAGGTAACAAAGTCTTTGATTATAATCTCGGTAAGCTATATAATGCAGCAGGTACGGTTACTATAATTGACATATTGGAAGGTATGATTAGAACACCAGCTGGTGGACAATCAGTTGATTATAAGAACCGATTGCTCTACAGTTCCAGTGGAGATGCAAGTGTCAACTACAATACATTGAAGTTACTAGGTCCATGGTCTGTAGATACAACAGCTGATGAAGATGGTGAAATAGTAGATTATACGCTGTTGACCAATGTATACTATACTATTACAGATGAATATACCAATGCTATTGATCTTGCTATTCAGGCTTACTCCAATTACATGAATACAGTTACTAACGACTTCCAAGATCAAATATTGAACCAATCTAATAGAATCAATGGAGTGTCCAATTATGTGGTAAACATCACAAATGAATATGTCCGAACCAATCACACATTAACAATCAATGGAACTGTGGGTAACTTCGATAGTAATCTTAATTTTATAATAAGTGGTGGTGGTGCTACAGAATCTACTACGAATTACATTGATGCTGGTAATTTGGCTAATAGTAACCATACTATTGGAGTTAGTAATTTTGTCAATAACACAGCTTTAAATTGGACAAATAATACTTATATTAATCTATCATCTCGTTGGTTGATGTCTGGTGGACAGGCTGTTTTAAGATGGGGTTCCAGTACATTATATGATGCTGGTAATCACTTAACCTTGAATTGGGATGCACGGACGCTTGTTGGTGATGATGTAATAAGCGATGATCCTTGGGAAATAGATATTAGACCAATAGATGATTATGACATAGCTGATATTTATACTGTAACAACATCGGTTCATTCTTTGTCAAATTCACTTATACTAGCCCTTAATAGCTCAACTAACGCACTTCGTAATGAGTTGACCAATTACATCGATGCTGGTAACTTAGCTGGTAGTAACTATGTTGAATCAACTGCATTAGCTACAACCAATTATATCATTATAATTACAAATGATTTTCAAAACCAAATACTAGATCAAAGCAATCGAGTGAATGGTGTGTCCAATTATGTGGTTACTATAACTAACGATTTCCAAGATCAGATATTGAATCAATCTAACAGAATCGATGGAGTGTCAAATTATGTTATTTCGGTTACAAACACACTCGATAATAAAATCAACGGGGTAAGCAATTTTGTAATTCAATCAACAAACACTTTAAGGAATGAGTTAACCAATTCGTTTACTACGAAGACATTGGTTGTTACAAATATTACTATACTTGGCGAGGCTCATTTACCAGCACCTTTGATATTTGATGACCTAATTATAACAGGGACAATCTCGGCTGCTAATTTTATAGGTAATGGACTAGGTCTTACTAATGTTCCTTTATCATTGAGTGCCACAAACTACATAACTAATATTGTTTATCAAGGAGATTTATCTGGTTCTAATTATGTTCAATCTACTTCATTGGCTACAACTAATTATATTATTGGAATAACTAATGATTTCCAAAACCAAATCTTAAATCAAAGCAATAGAATTGATGGAGTATCTAATTTTGTTATAACTGCTACAAACACATTAAGAACAGAACTAACCAACTCAATTATTCAAGGAGATTTATCTGGTTCTAATTATGTAAATGCTGTTGCACTATTGATTAGTAATGCATTTATTGCTGCTGATGCTATTATTACTAATGCACTTCGTATATCTAATCCTGTTGGCGTTATGCAACCATGGGCAGGGACTAATGTACCACCTGAAGGATGGTTGATTTGTACAGGACAGCCCGTTGATCGAGTTACTTATACTAACCTTTTATTAGCGATAGGTACTACTTATGGGGCTGGTAATGGAACAACAACATTTAATTTACCAGATGCTCGTGGTAGAGTTTTAGTTGGACGAGGACCCGGAGCAATGTTTGATACTTTAGGTGAGACTGGTGGTGCAACAAATCATACTTTAACATTGGCTCAAATACCACAGCATGACCACGTGATCGGATACAAGTTAGGTGGTAATAATATCAATGGTAGTGGTGATTCATTGAGTATTAACTACGCTACTCGTGATGGGTATTTCTTACAGAATACAACATATTCCGGATCATCTGGCTCTCATAATAATGTTCAGCCATACATAACCATCAATTATATAATAAAATACTAAGGAGAACATGAGACTAATAACACTTATAATCGCTTTGTTTTTATCGTTTACATTAACAGAATCTTTTTCACAGACTTATGTTGGAGCTGCTAGTAATGCACCTTCAAGATATGTAGTTACTAATCAAGTACAAGATGTATCAATGATTAACTTAACTGTTGTAGGTAAACTTAATGGTACTCGTGAACTTCTTTCTTTTGGTAAGACTTCTGGCGGTCTAACTAACTTTTATTCCGGTGTTGCAGCGTTGACAACTACCACCAACCTATCTATTGCCATGATCCGTAATGGTAGTGTAATGGGTTTCTCGACAAGGGCTAATGTTACTGCTCATACTACTGGTGGGGATGTTTGGTGTGAAGTGTGGATTAATGATACAATAACATTAAGCAATAAGTTTACCACGACTGCTACCGGTGGATATACAACCTTTGCGACAACCAACCGTAATGTTTATCCTTTCGTTGCGGGGGATACATTAACAGTTTATCATCGTTATGTTGGTTTTGCTGGTACTATTGGTAACTGTTATGACACGATTGAGATAGTCAACGATGATTAAAAATGAAATAAGTAGGTACCATATATTTACTATGATACCTACTTATTTCGGTCTAAAATATAACTTATACAATAGTAATAGTAATATGTTTAAATAACCACAGAACAATTTGAACCACAACAACATATTCAATTAAATCCCATAAAGTAAATCTTTTTTCATTCATTTTTATTCCTTTCTAATTCCATTTCTTCAAGAATTGTTAATTTTTTCTTTTTTGTTGGTTGTTTATTTTTTGTTTTTGCAATATCTAATTTGATTCCAATTAATTCTGAATTAAGATTTTCTATTTCAGAATTTAAACTTTCAAATCCTAGCTGTTTTATTTTTTCAATATCTAATTTGATTCCAATTAATTCTGAATTAAGATTTTCTATTTTAGAATTTAAACTTTTAAAATAATTATTAATATTAGTAATTTCTTTATTGATATTATTTGTTAGAGTTGTAATTTCTTTATTGATATTATTTGTTAGAGTACTAATATCATCATAAATTACAGATACAGTTTCATAATCAATTAAAGATTCACTTTGATCAAACGTTTTTTGTTTATTGATAATCATTGTTTGTTTCCTTCTTCTAGTTGAATATCATTCTTTTTTTTAATAAGTATTTTATAATACTCTCTAAACCATTTGTTTAATTTCTCTCTATTCTTCTGTCTATATCTTTCTTGATATTCCTTTCTTCTTTGTTTCTGTTCTTCTGTCATATTTTTTTGATAATTTTTATGATAATCTTTATGGTTTTCTCTCCATTTTTTCTGATATTCTTTTTCTTTAATTATATTTTCTGGATTACTTCTCCATTTTAACCACATCTCATGATCTCTTGCCTTTTTTTCTTCTGGTGTCATTTTAGTTTTCATTTTTTAACCTTATATTTTTTGAAATTACATCAACAAAATCTTGCTGTAATTGTTTTGTTTTATTAAGAATTTTGGATTCTATTATTTTTCGTTTATGTTCTTCTGTCATCGGTGGTTTTTTACAACCCTTTATTGCTTCATAACATTGCGGTGTTAATTGTTTTCCTTTCATAGCTAATGATATTTTTTTCTTTTGACTCATTGATAATGGTTTTGATATAATTTCTACTGTTCTTCTTCCGCCAAATTTTAAATTATATCCAAATTCAGAATTAAGAGTATTATATTTGGCAATATATTGTGTTTCTTTTTCTCTTAGTTCTTTTTTTGTACACACTTCTAATATTTCAAGTTCAAAACATTCTTTCATGTATTCATTATAATCTGCTTGAAGATTGTTGTTGTAATGGAGATTGTGCTTTAAAGAATTCATGTGTGCTGCATAACGATAAAGAATATCAACAGAACAACCAATATATCTTTTATCATTGATTTTATTATGTATTGAATATATGCCGATTGTTTTTATTCTCATTTTTTTAATCCTTTTAAAAGAAGGGATCTATATTATTTCTAATATAGATCCCAAAATTTAATTACTTATTTTTTATAATTTTTGATACTCTGTTAAATCTAATTTGATTAAAAAATTTCAAAGTATCTTTTTTGATTTTTGTTTCTTTTCCTTTAATTATATCTGATACTAATTTGTAATCTTTCATCTTGACTCTCCTCTTAATAATTTTTTTAACTTAACTTCTGATACTCGTTTCCAACTTTCGATTCTTTGATAGTCTTCTGGCGTTAATGTTTTCTTCAGGCTGTTCATTTTTTCTCCTCTTCTGTTTTTTGAGATTTACTTGAGTCATTCAAGTATATCTCTTCCTTTTTAATTTATTCATATTTATTTTGATATCGTGTACTTTTAATTTTTAAAAATTGATTGGTTTCTTTTGAAAATACCGTGTAGACTTTTTGTATGTAGTAACGGTACCTATTTTAAATCGAGTTATTGGTGGTGTACTAGTGTACTGTTTTTGCGTTTCTTTTATGATTCAATTTAAATTCAATCAATGTCTATTTCGCATTGAAATCATGATTTGATTGAATTTGTTTTGTTACAAAAGAAATGTATTTTTTATTTTCAATATTGTAATTTAAAGAAGAAAAAAAACAGCATAGACTTTTTGTATGTAGTAACGGTACCTTTGTCATTTTTTTCTTTTTTATTGATTTTTGAAAAAAAGGACTTGTAATAAAGAAATTGATTTGTTTTTTTGCATAATTGAATTAATAAGTGGTTTTTTTTAATGGTATGACTCCCCGGCACCATATGAATAAAAATAAATCGGATGAACCACGATGGTTCTTGGGCTCGCAATCGAGGAAAGAATGAAACGTAAGGACATAAGTAATACTATTACTATTAGACTATTATTATATAATTATTAAGGGAAAAAACGACTTTAAGAATTGAAATTAGAGGATTTTATGTTCTTTTTTGTTTTGATATAATTTTAACAGTTCAGTATTAAATTGATTAATACTTAAACTTTAAACAATTAAATTCAATAAAGAGATAAGAAATTTTTTCAATCATTATTGATTAATACTTAAACTTTAAACAATTAAATTCAATAAAGAGATAAGAAATTATTCAGTTATAAAAGCATACTATTTTACCACATTCTTCCTTTTACAAGTAACGTTCGGGTTCGGGGATCCGAACCCAAGCCGTCACTTGGAGCCGCTTCGCACTAATATATCATTATATTCAATAAAGAGATAAGAATTTTTTTCAATCATTATTGATTAATACTTAAACTTTAAACAATTAAATTCAATAAAGAGATAAGAAATTTTTTCAATCATTATTGATTAATACTTAAACTTTAAACAATTAAATTCAATAAAGAGATAAGAAATTTTTTCGCATTTAAAGATCATTACTGATAAGATATTTCAATTAGAGAAGAAGAGCAGTATACGCCTCGCATCTAACTTTAAAGATCATTACTGATAAGATATTTCAATTAGAGAAGAAGAGCAGTATACGCCTCGC
>Ga0209311_1000704_pt1 | contig 29062 bp, 38 predicted proteins | sample AD_UKC045_MetaG_FD_184417 | JGI IMG/M metagenome (GOLD analysis project Ga0209311, IMG submission 184417) | Active sludge microbial communities of municipal wastewater-treating anaerobic digesters from USA - AD_UKC045_MetaG (SPAdes) (version 2) | ecosystem: Engineered > Bioreactor > Anaerobic >... | reverse complement strand
GGATATAAAGTTTCTGATTCATTTGAAATCTATCTTTGTAAGCAACTGGAAGATTCCACAACTTTAAAGATGAGCCTCTTGGGAACGGCCGATGGGAAGAAAAATTCGATAAGGACAGTTTTTACCAATGAAATAATGCAGACTTTTGCAAGATGCAATCTTTACGGCACTAAGACGGACTATTTCTATTTTATAATGATAATAGTTCGGAAAGGTAAAAATTCTAATTCGAAACTTCCTAATATGATTATCGGACCTTCAGTATTTTCAATAATTGATTATAATGAACCGTCCATTGATTGGCCCCCAGAACCTTAGATCTTTTTAAAAAGACAGAGAAAAACTCTGTCTTTTTATTTTTTTAAATGAGGCTATTTATTTTTCTATCTTTATCTTTTTGAGTAATTTTTCCAATTCTCCTTTTTCTATTTTTTGGGATTTTCCTATTAAGAGATTATTGAGCAGGACATTGCCTATTCTTATTCTTTGCAAATCTAAAACTTCTGTTCCTAATGCTTCAAACATTCTTCTAATTTGCCTTTTTTTACCTTGAGATAATGTTATTAAGAATTTATTATTTCCTTGATGGATCATTTTATCAGCTTTAAGAATGTCGCTTTCAGATCTAATTCCTTTTTGGAATTGGGAAATTATAAATTTTGGAGATTGATCAGTAGAAATTTGAACTAAATATTCTTTTTGGATTTGATATTTAGGGTGGGTTATTTTTTGCGCCAGATCTCCATCGTTAGTGAGAATCAGTAATCCGTGACTATTTTTATCTAATCTGCCTACGATTATCATTTTTTCTTCGATGTTTAAAATATCAAAAATATTTTTTTCTTTTTCGAATTTTCTATTAGTGCATGTGTAGCCTTTAGGCTTGTTGAATTTCAGGTAAATTTTTGATTTTGGCTCTAAGGATATTTTCCTGCCATCTACTTCAAGAATGTCATTTTTTGAGGCTTTTTGGCCTATTTGAGCGGTTTTCCCATTGATAAGCACTCTTTTATCGGATATCATTTTTTCTGCTGCCCGGCGGGAACAAATTCCTGCGTTTGCTATTATTTTTTGTATTCTTTCTTGCTTCATGATATATTATATTTAATAAAATAATACAACTTTTATGGCAGATTTCAAAACATTTCAAAAAGTTTCAGTAGTTATCGCCATAGCGATACTGCTGAATGTATTTGTAAATTATGGGAGACAGGTTTTTTATCCTGAACCCAAATATGAAAAATTTTGTAATACCGAACCTGTTTTAGTTGATAATAAAGATAATTGTGAAAAAAATGGCGGGAAATGGATTTCGGTTATGAATGAAAAAAGCCCAGAGATGATTCAAGAACCTAAAGCTGCTCCTAATTATTCCAATTCTACGATAAAAAGTTATTGCGATATGCAATATTATTGTTCGAAAGATTTTCAGAAAGCATTGGCTGGCTATAATAAGAATGTTTTTATCGCATATCTTGCTTTTGGTTTGATTTTGGTGATTATCGGATTAGCAATCACTAATTCTTCCAGCGTTTCATTGGGAATTTTATATGGAGGCATAATTCTTATTTTCATAGGAACTACGAGATTCTGGCCGGAGATGACTGATATTTTCAGATTTGGAGCAATAGGTTTTGTCCTTGCGGTTTTTCTTTGGATTGGATATAAGAAATTGAAATAATTATGGATTCTAAGTTCCTCGAATTGGCATATAAGACCAAGAGATATTTTGATGTGATAGATTTTACCGATAAGGCTAAAGAATTTGTTAAAAAATCTGAAATAAAAAATGGATTGCTTCATATTCAGCTTTTACATACTTCTTGCGCTCTAATTTTTAATGAAAATGAGCCGTTGCTCTTAAAAGACATTGAAAAAACTTTGAACAGCCAAGCGCCATTAGACGCCAAATATAATCATGATAATTTAGAGATAAGAACAGTAAACGTTTGTGATAATGAATGCAGAAATGGTCATTCTCATTGTAAGGCTATCAGATTGCTTCCTTTTATTACGATTTGTATAAAAAATGGGGAACTGGTTTTAGGACAATGGCAAAGAACAATGCTTGTCGAACTTGATTCTTCAAGAGATCGTAAAATTTTGATGCAGATAATTTCTTAATTTTAAAAAACCTCCATTTTTTTTTGGAGGTTTTTTAGTTTTTGTTGATAATTTTTATTTTGAAAAATTTTGGCTGGATTTTTCCCAATCTTTTTCGAATTGTTCTGCAAGCTGACAAGCGATTTCGCAATCAGACATTATAATATCTGATTCATCGTTTTCTTGAAAACCGTTTTTAGTCCAATTAGTAGAACCGATAATAAAATTTTCTTGATCGAAGATTGCAATCTTTCGATGCATGTATCTGGAACTGGTTTCCCATCTTACTTGGATTCCAAATTTCTCTAAGTCAGCTTCTGGGAGTCCTAATATTTTTCCTTCTTTATTTTTCTTTTCAGGATTATTAGCATCTTGATTGTCAGCATAAATTCTGATTCTAACTCCTTTCTGGGCAGATTTTTTTATTGCTTGAATTATCGGATCATAATTTGTGAAAGAAAACATTTGGATATCTATTGTTTCTGCAGCGTTTTCAATAAGATCAATAATAGGGTTTAAAGCTTGATTATTAAAGAGAATTTGAGGTTTTTGGGGGAATGTTCTGGCGCAGCATAAGCCCAATGATAATGAGATAAAAATTAGCATTATAATCACTATTCTGTGATGTTTTTTAAGCATCTTTCCTCCTTTTCAAGAAAGATATAACACAATAATCAATATTTGTCCATAATATTGACAATCTTTGATATATTTGTTAATCAAATGATGTTCCCTTTCTCCCTCTTTCTGGAGTATTGAACGATTTAGTCAATCGTTCTCCGCGGGTTTACCACCCGCGCGAAAAAAGTTCTTTGATTTATAGTTCTTTTGATATTTCCGTCCAAGAGATTGGCGGTCTGATTCGGCAGGTTTAAAAAACTTGCCGATTTTTTTTAGATTTTTTTGAATAACGGTTCTGATTTTTTTATATCAGAAACTTCCAAAGCTTGGGAAATTTTATCCCAAGAGATTTTAAAATTAAGAGTTTTGGAAATATTTTGGCAGGTCTGAGGCATAAACGGGTAAAGAATTATTGCCACTATTTTTATTGAGTCAGCCAATTGATAAAGCTCGCAAGGATCTTTTGTTTTCCAAATTTCGTTTGCGTCTATATATTTATTACATTCAGAAATAAAAGAAAAAACATTTTCCAATACTTTATGCAATTCAAAATAATCAAAATGTTTTTCGATTTCATTAATATTTATTTTTTTTGCGAGTTTGTTTTCGCATTGTTTTATTTCTGATTTTTCTATTAAAGCGCTTGTTCTCATTACCAGATTTCCTAAATTGTTAGCTAGTTCAGAATTATGTTTTTCGATTAGCATTGCCTTGTTGATGTCTCCATCTTGTCCAAAAGCCATTGAAGAAAATAAATAATATCTGGCAGAATCCACTCCAGCAATATCTATCATTTCTATGGGAGTTATATAATTTCCAGTAGTTTTAGATATTTTTTCTCCTTCCAATGTCCAGAATCCATGCGCTACTACTTTTTTTGGCATTTCTAAATCTAATGAAAGCAATATTCCAAACCAAATAGCGGTATGAAACCATAATATATCTTTTGCCATTATATGGGCATCAGCTGGCCAATATTTTTTAAATTGTTCTTTACTTTCTAAGTATTTTATTCCAGTTAGATAATTAGCAAGAGCATCGAACCAAACATAGCAAGTGTGATTTTCATCAAATGGCAATGGAATACCCCATTTCAAATTTTTCCTAGAAATGCTCAAGTCTTTTAATCCTTCTTCAATTCGATTCAAGATTTCTTCTTTACGGAAATCGGGAGTGATAATTCCGCTCTCACAGATTTCTTTTATTTGTTTTTGGTATTTGCTTAATTTAAAGAAATAAGTTTCTTCTTTAAGCCATTGCACTTCTTTTTTATGAATTGGACAACATTTATTTTCCAAATCTTTCTCTTGATAATAAGCTTCGCAGGCTGTGCAGTACCAACCTTCATATTCTCCCAGATAAATGTCTCCTTTATCGTAAACTTGTTGAAGGATATTCTGGACTACTGCATAATGATCTTTATCGGAAGTTCTTATAAAACGATCATATTCTATATTAAAACTTTCCCAGGCTGATTTAAACTCTGGGATTAATTGATCAACGAAAGTTTTAGGATCTAATCCATTTTTTTGCGCTGATTCTTCTATTTTTTTTCCATGTTCATCGGTTCCGGTAAGAAAAAAAACATCATCACCTTTGAGTTTGTGATAGCGCGCTAAAATATCAGCTGCCAAAGTAGTGTAAGCATGGCCGATATGAGGGATTCCGTTAGGATAATAAATGGGAGTAGTTATGTAGAATTTTTTGTCAGACATTGAATTTTGTTGTATATTTAATATATCGTAAATATCAATATTTTTCAATTTTCGAAATAATATAAGAATAATTCAAAAAATAATAATATAAATATGAATAAATTTTATACAGCATCATTAATAATTATTGCGTTAGCTATAGGCATGGGGATCTATTTATATCCAGTTATGCCCGATTTAATGCCCAGTCATTGGAATGTAGCAGGCGAGATTGACGGATATATGCCCAAAACAAGCGCATTATTCATAATGCCGATAATAAGCTTGATAATGCTTTTATTGATGATGTGGTTTCCAAAAGCCGATCCTAAACAGGAGAACATTGCTCATAATAAGCCATTTTATGAAAAAGTTGTTTTTGCAATAGTGTTATTTTTTTTCTTGATAAATTGCCTCACATTGGCTGTTTCTCTGGGATATAAAATAAAAATAACATCAGTAATGGTGCCTGCATTAGGATTATTATTCTTTTTCATTGGAAAGCAGATGGAAAATATCAAGCCTAATTGGTTCTTTGGAATAAGAACGCCATGGACTATCCATAATGAAGAAATTTGGGAAAAGACCAATAAGATGGGATCAAAATTGTTTCGGGCATTTGGAATTTTGTTGTTTTGCTTGGGTTTTGCTTATCCTGTTTTGTCTTTTTCAATATTAATCGCATTTGCAATAACGCTTTTAATTTGGTCTTTTGTTTATCCATATATTCTTTGGAAAAATAAACAATAAGTAATGGAAAACAGAAACATGTGGATAATATACGCATTGTTAGCAGCTTTATTTTGGGGAATGTATGCTATTGCCGCAAAAATAATTTCAACCAGCGGATATAATATTCCTTCGAATATTTCATTTTTTTTGATATTTGCAGGAATAGGAATTGTCGCTATTGTATATTTTTTATTCTCTGCAAAAAATTTTGATTGGAAAGTAAAAATTCTTGGAATTTTAATTCTTATTGTTTTATTGGGATATATTAATTTAATTATTAAAAAATCTATTCCTGAAACGCCATTGCATATTATTGCAATCGGAATATTATCTGGAATCTTATGGGGACTGGGGCAGATGATGGGGTTATTCGCTTTTCAGAATGGGGGTATAGCTTCCAAGGCGGTTCCGATTTTTAATTCGAATACTCTAATCGTTGTTATTGTAGGGATTATTTTCCTCAAAGAAGCGCCAGCGACGAATATGGCTGAATGGATTAAATTTGTCACAGGAATAATAGGAATAATCTTAGGAGGAATTTTGTTAAGCAAATAGAATATAGAGATTATTTATTATAAAATAAAAAGTAAAAGGGTGTGCAATGCACACCCTTTTTAAATATTAGTATTTCTATTTTGTTTTCCATTGTATTTCTGATTCTTTGCCGCAATATTCCAACCATTCGCCTTCAGAAGTTACTACATACCATTTCTTTTTAGCATCTGACCAAATCATCGGATCGCCTTTATAATAAGGTTTTTTAACTATCTCTTTTGGTTTTAATTTATCAAGTTCCAGCCATTTTTTGAAAATTGTTTCAATTGAATAATCAAGATTTCTGGAATTCGCCCATTGAGCGACTTTATCTATTGCGTTTTTCGCCTCATTAACTGATCCTGAAAGTTCTATAAGTTGTTTGGCTGGTTTTGCAAATCTGCCATAAATTATTTTTTTCTTTTTAGCGTCTTCCTTTATCTGTTCTATGCTTAGTCCTTTGGAATAAAAAAAATGATTAACGACTTGCTGTATCTCGCTTTCTTTTTCTTCTTTCTTAGATATATTTTGTTTTTTCTTTTTTTCAGCCATTTCCTATTTGCTTATCAAAAGATAATAAAATTTTTTTATAAAATGATTCAGCGGCTTCCAATTCTTTTTTTCCAGTTTCTGTTATTTGATAAAATCTTTTTCTTTCATGATATTCGCTCTTTACCAAATCTTGCGATTCCAGTCTGTATAAGACGCGATAGGGAGTTATTTTTCCTGTTTTAAATCCGAAGAATTTTTCTATCAATGCTGGAATTTCCCAGGCATAAATTGGGTGTTTTTTATTTCTGGAATTTAAAATTATAAGGATATATATCCAAAGATTTTCTATTGTATTTAATTTCTCCAGCCTTTGACTTGGAAGCATAAAAGTTTTATGATTTTTATATAAAGCACATTCTATCTTAGAATGTCTGTAAACTTATAAAAATCATAACATCATTAAATAAAACTATCAAACATATGACACCGTTCAATAGATTCAAACAATTGATGACAGAAGGAAACCTTTGGATATATCTTTTGTCATTAGGCAAGGACAAAGAAGTTATAATCGATGAAACTCAAAGACTGATTTTTGAAAAATACGGATTCTTAGGAGGCAAGCTTTTAATCTCCAGAGTTATTTTTTCTTTAGCAAAAGAAGGTTATATAGCTAAAACTAAATTCCAAAGCCAGAATGCCTATAAAACAACCCCTAAGGGATTGGAAGAATTAGGTAAAATGGCCAGATTTTTTCAAGAAATGGCCTCAAAAATTTAAATTTATTTTTAAAAGACCCTGTGGAAAAACAGGGTCTTTTAATTTCGAAAAATAGTAAAAATCCTTTATTTATAAGGATTTTAAGGGATAATTTACTGCTATTGACAAAAATTGAATAGTGTGCTAATATATATGTATCATTAAATAAAAGGCTCTTGCCTTTTTTTAATGAAAAGCCATTTAAAATAGGAGGAATTGATGAGAAAACTTGTTGCTGTGTTGACCGTTGTAGCTGCCATGTCTTTTGCCACTTTTGGTTTTGGAAGAAATGCTTATGCTCAAAATAGTCATAGTATAACTACATTCCCAACGTCTATTGATGCAAAAATATCCCTTCAAATCACTTTTGACTCAGTCTATGTCGCGGTCCAGGTAATTGATTGGCATGGCGTGCAAGGCGGAACATTCAGCTTCAAGGGCGGGAGAGCGAGCGTGAACGGAATAACAATGATTATTTCGTCACATTCAGGGTTTCTTGATGCGCAAAAAAGCGATTCTATAATCCTTGATCAAATTGGTGTGCTTGAAGAATCAACATGCTACAGAATAAACCTTTATTATTATGAATGGGGGACTGGCAGAAGATTTAAGCTTGCTAATATCATTTTTAGCACTCCTGCCATGCCGAAGGTTGAAGTTCAAACCGGAGATTGCATAAAAGCTGGAGAAAATGGATTTACAGCTTGTGGCAAAGTTGATTCTACTGGATTGAATGAAACCGTTTATTTGCAAATTGAGACTTCAGAAAATAAGGAGGCATTGGAAGAAAATAATTATAATGAAATTACTATTTTCCAATATCCAGGAATTGTTCCAACAGGAGAATATCTTGTTGATGCTTATGATTTGAAGCCTGGATCTGTTTATTATTACAGAATTATCGCGCAAAACGGTTCTGGAAGAAGCCAAGGCAAAATCAGGCAAGTAAAACTTCCTATTAATGATGATTAGTACTTTTAAAATAAAAGAATAAAAAAACAAACCCCAAGACAAAATCTTGGGGTTTTAATTTTAAGTTCTATGTTCTCTAACCAGCACCTTGGAAACACTTGAGCATCTGAATTGGGGTTTTTAATCCAATTCCAAGATGTAATCTTTCATTGTTGTAGTATCTCAAATACTCAACAATTCTTCTATTGATTATTCTAACATTCTTTGGAATGTAATCCAAAAACTCTTCTTGAATGGTTCTATTGAATCTTTCCAAGCATCCATTGTCTGTTGGTCTTCTCACTCTTGAATGTCTGTGAGGTATTTTAATTCTTTCTGTGAAATGAGTGGAAAATTCAGAACCATGATCAGATTGAATATTCTTAAAATCAAAATTCATATATTCTTTGGCTTCTAAAACAAACAATCTTGCATTCTTGGTATTGGACTTTTTAAATGCTTTTGCGTAAGCCAATCTCGAATACAAATCAATTAAAGTAAAGACATATATTCTTTCTTTGATATCCTTCATTAAATGTATTGTATCTACGCATACCAAGTCACCAGCATTCAAAATCAATGGTTTTTCAGGATAACTATGCCATCTCTTCCATGGACTTCTTTTTCTGATCAAATGTTCTCTTTTCAAGGTTCTTTTTACTGAACTCAATGAAACAGATATATTCTCTCTTTTTAAATATTCATATATCACTTCTGAGCATCTTCTGGTTTTTCTTCTCCAATACACTATCCTTTCAATGATTTCAGGTTTCAAAGAATTTGGATGATAGTGTGGCTTAGAACTATCGGTCCCTATCCTTGCGGGAAAAGGGAAACGAGCTCTTTTCATCCATTTACTCACTGTTCCAGGATGGTATCCAAAATACCTCGCTGTTTGCCTCACAGACACACCAGACCTAACCATTATTACTGCTTTAGCCCTCAATCTTGGCATAGCAGGATTCTTTGTATACATGCCCTTTCTTTTTTGCATATCATTTTCAATGATTTTTAGCGATAGGTGTTTCCAAGGTATTGAACCATTACAGTTCTATTGACAAAATGTCATTTTTTTGTTTTATTTATTTTGGCAATAATTTTGCGCTCAGTTATTTTAAAAATCCAAAATAGGAGGAAAGATGCCCAGAATAATTACTGTTTTTGATTTTGATGGTGTAATTTGCGATAGCGCGAAAAAGAGTCTCTGCCTTTCAGAAGATATTTTAATGGAATTTTTTTCAAAATATGGATTAACAAGAGAAAAAGCAAAAGAAATCGCTTATAATTTATATTATGTCGGAGGAGATATTCCTAAAACAATGAAAAAAGAATTCCCGATAATCTCTTATGATGATATTAGAGAATCTATGAGTGAATTCGATAGGCGTTCAAGGCTTGAAGTTTATCAAGATTGCGGATTAGTAGATAACATAAGGGACCTTATTGAAAAAATATATAGGTCAAAGCGTTGTGAAATGTATATTTCTTCTCTTACGAGAGAAAAAATAATTAAAGAATTTTTAGAAAAGCATGGCTTAATCCAATATTTCAAACAGATAATGGGTCAGGAATCTGGACTAAAGAAAAACCATATAAAGAAAATAAGAGATCTTTACGATATTGAATATTATGATGATCCGCAGATAATTTTCGTGACAGACGCTGTTGCAGACGCATTAGAAGATGTAGAGCATGTTATAGGGATTGTGACAGATGGCAATGTTACGAGAATGCAGTCAATGATATTGGCTGGTAATAAACAAAGGAGTTGTTTTGTATTCCCCAGTGTTAAAAGAGTAAATGATCATTTTGAATCAGTGGCATTTTTCTAAAGAAGAAAACGGCATGGTTTTAACACCATTGCCGTTTTTTGTTCTGTGAATAAATACTATTTTACAATTGTAAAATAGTTTACTATAATAAAATTAGTTAATTACCAACTATATTGGAAAAGAAAAACCAACAAAGGAGGTAATGGAAATGACCGGAGAAAAACAAGATTTGAGAAAAGAAGAATTGCAAAAGATAACTGATGAAATGATAAGAAATAAAGTTGTTTCTGGAGGAGATCCTGTTGAGGCATTGATTGCTGTTGTGGATATTGCGATAGGATTTTGTATGAATAATCCGATATTGAATAATTCTCTTACGAAAAGTGATGGAAAAAAAATCGAAAAGATTAAAAATGAATTTTTTGGACAGATTGCCGTGTTGAAACATAGCCAATAAAAAGGAGGAAAATATGTGCACGCCAGTAGCAATAGTAGTTTGCGGCAAAGATACGCAAAAAAGAGAACTTGATAATGAATCATTGACAAAAGCCTTAGAATCGGAATTCGATCTTCCAAAATGCCTTATTTTCAATGGCGATCCTGATTTTCAGAAAATAGAAGATTTTATTTCCAAATTAGACAAAGAATATGGATCAAGGAAACCAGTATGTAAAATTCTTGCCACATTCGATAAAGAAATTTTGGGCAGAATTCCAGAAGATCTCCACTTTAATTATAAATTTTTTTTAGGCATTGGCGGGAATCATTCTGGATTTGATGAACAAACATCAATAATGAATCTAAGCGCGACTATCAGAGAATATGTCCATTACTTCAGAAAATAAGAATATACAACAAAAATTCCGGTTTTAATTTTGCCGGAATTTTTATTTGATGTTTTTAACTAAAAATGTTTCAATAAAAATATTATGAAAAACAATATTAAAGCCATAATTTTCGATTTAGACGGAACGCTGTTTGATTCAGAAGGATATCAATGGCAAGGATGGGTTATGCCATTGAGGAAATATGGAATAGAGCTCAGTAAGGAGCAATATTTTAAATATGGAGGAAAACAAGGAGAGCAGATAGAATCTGAAATCTATAAAGATTTTGAATTAGAATTGAAATCAGGAGAAATTTTAAAACAAAAGATGGAACTTTTGGAAAAATGGTTTGCTGAAGAAAAGCTTGATTTAATGCCTTTTGCCAAAGAAGCTGTTGAATATTTTTCAAAAGATAAAAAATATAAAATTGCTCTTTGTTCTGGAGGAAATAAATCAGAAGTGATGATGAAGCTTGAGAATAATAATTTCGATCATTATTTTGCTGTTATTACTACAGGAGATGAAGTTAAGATTGGAAAGCCTAATCCAGATATATATCTATTATGCGCAAAGAAATTAGGCTTAGAACCTCATGAATGTTTAGCAATAGAAGATACAATGTACGGTCTTCAGGCGGCAAAAGATGCTGGCATGATTTGCTATGCTGTTCCAAATCAATATTCAAAGAATCAAGATTTTTCAAGAGCGGATAAGATTTTGAATTCTTTGAATGATTTGATTGTAGAGTTTAAAGACGAGTGATCTTATCAATACTTGATTTTTATAGATATTGTTTTATACTTTTCTCAAAGTTCATTTAAATCAAAAAAGGAGGCAGGAAATGGGCACAATTGGATTTGTAAGCCATAGCAGAACAAAAATGGTAAAGGGTGATGGAAAATTTTCTGAAGTGATGACAAATATTTTTGAAGGGATAAAAGAAGCTTTTAGTTTGGAAGCCAATCAAAAGACAAATAACCTTATTCCTTATTTGCCACAACTGAGTTATTCTGATCCAGAAGAATTTTTAGGATTAGTGGAGCAAGCCATAAAAGATAATCTCGATGTTCTTATCATTCCGTATACTCTCTCTTCTTCAAAATTTCTTAAATTATTGAAATCTTTTAATGGGAAAATTGTTGGAATCAATGTTCCTCCAAGTGATAAAACAATTCTTGAGATGAAAGAGAAACATATTGGCTATGTTGGAATGAACGAATTTGCCGCAGGATCACAAAGTGTTTGTCAATTTTTCAGACTTACTCAGAAAAAATTTTTTGCGATAAAAAATATTTTGGTCATAAGACATAAGAGGAATCATTATGGACATGATTTAAGAGTTAATGGAATAAGAGAAAAAGCGAATGATTGGGGCAAGAAAGTCTCAGAATTCTTTATCGAAGAGGGGTCAGATGATTTAAGTGGAATTAATAATCTGATTCAAGAAAAAGGATTAAAAGGAACTGGAATAATCACATTGGGAAACAGAGGAACAGAATTTGCTTTAGAAAATATCATTGCAGATTTTTCTTTTATTCCGATAATCGCAATGGATTCAAATATCCAAATTACAAAAGCGATAAGTGATAAGAAAATCATTTGTACATTGGTGCAAGATTCTTTTAACCAAGGTTTATTGGCTGGTTGTAAAGCCATATCTCAAGAGAGAGGAGATATTTTCTGCGGACCTATTGTTATGGATTCTGATAATATAAAAGTAATTAATCATTTAGCTTAAAAAAATAAAAAAGACCTGTAAAAAACAGGTCTTTTTTAATACTTGACAAAATAAGATATCTATGATATGATATTAATATCACAGGGTTCCTGTCCCGGAAAATCAGGAAAGCACATTGAGGAGGACAAATGGCAGAATTGAATCATACAGAACTGAATCATGAAAAACATGCATATGATATACTCAGTTCAGATGCAAAGAATGTTATTATTAATGCTGGACTGGAATTGTCCAATTTTTCCTTCAAGGCAAATGGAGTTGGAGGCGACAAGAATGCCCATCCAACCATGGAAGCAAGGGTTATTGGAAAAGATCTTTCTGAACCAATAATCAAAGTCCAGATGATAGAAGGACGCCGTGTAGTTGAAATTGATGCTTCCTGGCCTAATTGCAAACATGCGATTATGGCATTGGGGAAAATGGGTTTTCAAGAAAACGAACAAGGGAAATGGGTAAAACCTGTTTTCTCAAGGTCTGCATTTCTGTCTTCTGATGAACAGTGATTGAAATAAGAAAAAATTTAAAAATCCCTTTGAAAATTAAAGGGATTTTTTTATTATTTAGTTATTTTTTGGTAATTTTCTTTGTTATTGACAAGATAAGATATCTATGATATAATTATATTATAAGGGTCAAATAAAGCCCTTAGCCATATTTAACTTTTTTGTCGGGTATGGCATAATTAAATGCCTTTATTTAATAACAAAAGGCAAGTAGTCCAAGAAAGAAAAGCCTTCGAGTCAAAAGTCTGTTTGAAGGATAAGAATCCATTAAAACAAGCTTCCTATGATTTTTTTGGCGAATTATTTCATGGAATAAAAATATGTTAGATTTACAAAGAGATAAATTTAAGTGGTTGGAAGATTTGACTTCAGGGATCTTTACAAAGATTCCTTTAACAGCAAACCAATTCACACTTTTATCTATTGTCTTTGCGTTAGGTTCAATGTATTTCTTGTTTAATCAAGAAATTTGGATGGGTATCTTAATGTTTTTAATATCAGGATACTTAGATTTGATCGATGGAGCAGTTGCTAGAAAAAGTGGCACAGCCAGCAAGGTCGGAGCATACATTGATACTATTGTTGATAGATATGTTGAAGTAATATTGTGCATAGGAATGATGTTTCTTCCATTTGACGATGTTTGGAATATCAGCAGATATATCTGGATAACATTAGTTATTTCAGGATCGCTTATCACAACATATGCCAAAGCAGCAGCAAAAGAAAAAGATTTAGTAAGTCAAGAATTAAAGGGCGGATTGCTTTCAAGAGGAGAAAGAATATTATTGCTTTTAGCAGTATTAATCTTGACTCAATATGATTGGACATTCGCATCTTATCTTTTAGCCGCAACAGCTATATTGGCAAATTTCACAGCATTGCAGAGGATTTTCCATGCAATTAAGCTTAATAAAGTCAATGGATAAGATATAATATGATTATAAAACCCCGGTTTTCAAACCGGGGTTTTGCTTTATTTGAAAAATATTTTTTTTATTTCTTTGTATTTAGCGCTTTTTTGATTCAACTTGCTTTCCATAAATTCCATTGATGAAGCATTAAATTTGATATCTTGATCGCAATCTATTTCAGGTAAAAATTCCATTTCACGGAGAGCAAAATTATTTATTCTTGCAAGAGTGATGTGAGTTATAAAATTATTTTTGTTCTTTCTGCTGTCAGAAAAAAAATCGTTGATTTTTCTTATTTCTGGTGAATGTTCTAATATCGCCCAAATCATTTTGGGATTTTTACTATCCGGCCCATAGGCTATTTTTTTGATTTTGAGTTTAAATTTTTCGATATTAAGATCAAAGGTCGATTGGATTATATTTTTTATTTCGTTCTCGTTTTTGTTCCCGAAGAAAAAAATAGTGATATGCAGATTCTCCGGCTGCGTCCATTTAATAGTATTTTCAGGAAATTGATTTTCTAAATCTCTTATTATTTCTAAAAGTTGTTTTTTTATTTCTTCTGGCAAATTTATCGCTAAAAAAATTCTTTTAAGCATATTTAATTATATGGCAATATTTCTTTTATTTGAACTTGACATATTTTAAAAAATGTTTTAATATAATAAAAGACTTTTAAAACTACCCATATTAAAAAGGAGGGATAATGTCATCGATAAATAGAACTCTTGCCGCAGTTTTTATAGAATTAGAAACAAGTACTCGCGAGTCAAGCGTTATCCAAGGAAAAAATCCGAAAGTAGGAACTAGAGTTTGCGCAGTTTGCGGAAAAGAAACAATGTTTTTTTCTGAAACTAAATATGGGAAAACTGTTTGTTTGACTGAATCTTGTCAAGAAATTGCTCGGAATAATCCAAGTTTTGGGAAAAAAGATTCTTCTAACAATCATCAAGTTCCAATAGAAAATTATTTTGATGATTTTTCAACAGTTTTAAAACAAACTCAGAAAAGATTTAAGAAATGCAGCCAATGTGGCAAAGCAGATGAAACAGTTTATTTTCATAGAGAATATAGAATAAGCATTTGTTCTGCATGTGAAGAAGAGTTGATTAAAAAAGTTAGGAAAACATATAAAAAAGCTTTTCAAGCGAGTCCAAAATCAAGAAGAAAAAACCCATGAAATACATGGGTTTTTTATTTTTTTCTTTGCATATTTTATGTTATTATTAAAATAAGATGAAAATAGATATGCATTGCCATAGTAGATATTCTTATGATGGGAATCCCGATCCTTTTGATGTTTTAAATTCTGCGAAGAAAAAAGGATTAGATGGCATTGCAATAACAGAACATAATAACATTGATTCTTGGGCTGATTATAGGGTTGCATCGCAAAAAACAGGAATGAAATTGATATTTGGACAAGAGATAAAAACTAAGCAAGGGGATGTGCTCGCTTATTTTATAACTTCTCCGCTACAAAAAGGAAAAAACGCAGAAACAACTATAGAAGAAATACATAAGCAAGGAGGTTTGGCAGTGATAGCTCATCCTTTCCATCCTTTTGAAGGATTTAAAGGAAATTTGCAAGAATATGTTGAAATAATTGATGGAATAGAAGTTTTTAATGCCAGATGTCCGTTTGCAACAGCAAACAAAAAAGCTCTTGAATTCGCTAAAAAAAATAATTTAGCTGAAATCGCTGGATCGGACGCGCATTTAAGCCTTCCTATCGGCGATGCTTTCACTGAAATTCAAGGAGCGCATGATTTACAAGGTTTTAAGTCTGGTATCTTGAAAAAAAAATCTTTAGTGAAAGGAAAAACTTCTAATTTCATATTTCTATTGGGGCCATTCTTGGGAAAGATAAAACATTTATTTAATAAATAAAATATGAAAATCCATTTTATCGGTATAGGGGGCATAGGAGTGAGCGCGGTGGCGCAATATTTTTTGGCTCAAGGAAACCAAGTTTATGGGTCTGATTTGGTGAGTTCAGAAATTACAAGAATGCTTGAAAAAAAAGGCATAAAAATATTTATAGGGCCAAATGATCCAAAAAATATTGAAAAAATTTTTCCTGATATTGTTGCTTATTCGCCAGCAGTATTGCCAGACAACCCCGAATTATTAAAGGCCAAGGAATTAAATATTGTTTGTAAATCATCTCCGGAATTGCTTGGAGAGATAACAAAAGAAAAATACACGATTGCAATTTGCGGATCTCATGGCAAGAGCACGACTGCATCAATGATTGCTTTGATGTTAAAAGATGCAGGATTAGATCCTACCGCTATTATTGGGACAAAACTTGAAGAATTTGAAGATAGCAATTTTAGATTTGGTAAATCGCCTTATTTAGTTATAGAAGCCGATGAATATAAAAGATCTTTTTTGAATCATTGGCCGAAAATAATAGTTTTGACGAATTTAGAAATCGATCATTTGGATTATTTCAAAGATATGCAAGATTTGATATCAGCATATAAAGAATTTATTGCAAAATTGCCAGAAAATGGATATTTGATTTTAAACAATTCAGCGCCTAAGGATTTTGATCAAAAGAACTCTATAAGATATTCCAGTCAGATAAAAATGAATCTTTCAGTTCCCGGAAAATATAATTTGGAAAATGCTAATGCCGCTCTTGAAGTTGCAAAAATCTTGCAAATACCAGAAAAGACAGCGATTAGTTCTTTGGAAAAATACAAAGGAGCTTGGAGAAGGCTTGAAGAAAAAGAATTAGAAATCAATGGTAAAAAAATAATAATGATTTCTGATTATGGGCATCATCCCACTCAATTAATAGCAACAGTTTCGGCAATAAGAGAAAAATATCCTGATAAAATAATAACTTGCGTTTATCAGCCGCATCAATATAAAAGAACATTATTTTTTTATAATGAATTTGTAGAAAATATAAAAAAATGCCAAAAATTGGCAGATGATTTTATTCTTACCGATATTTATGATGTCGCTGGCAGGGAAGACCAAGAAGCAAAACAAAAAGTCAGTTCTCAAAAATTGGCAGATGATAGCGGAGCTAAATACGTTTCCAAGCAAGAAATAAGAGATTATTTAATTGGTATATTAAAAGACGATCAAGTCTTGTTAATTATGAGCGCTGGAGACTTTTATACATTATAGTTATAATATTTACTTGACATTTATTGGAAAGTATGATATAATTATATATAGAACACTAAAAATAATAGGAGGTGAAAATAATGGCAATTCAGGCTCCAGAAAATATTTCTGAAAAGATCAAGAAATTTATTTCCAGCGTTTCAGAAAAAGAAACAGAAATCTTGGTTAAAATTTGCGAGTATTTCGAACTTTTTAATCTCGAGAAATTTCCAAAAGAGCTTTGGCAGAATTATACAATTTGTTATATGCAAGTTATCTGGAATGTTCGCATTTTAGATAAAGAAGCCAAAGAAAGGCTTGTCAAAGGAATGTATGCAACTCTTGGAGGAAGCGAGATCGCGAGAGAACTCGCTGATGACATGGGAAGAAGAATGTTTTATTTTTCTGAAAAAAAAGTGTGGCCAGAACATGATCCTGCAGAATTGAAAAAATTGTTTTGCCTTAAGTAATAAAAGAGGAGAGAAAAACTCTCCTTTTTTATTTTAATTTGACAAAAGTGGAAAAATATTCTATTTTTTATTACACTATCCAAACAAAGGAGGTTTGAATGGGACAAGATGAAAGTAATTTAACAAAAGTAGAATATTTACCAGCCTATGAAAAGCATTTAAAAAAAATACCTGATTCCCCAGAAGATATTTGGGATAGGTGTTATAAAAAGAATTGCAATCAAGAAATCAAAATAATATTCTTATCATTATTTAAGCACCTTGAAGAAGCAAATAATCTTCATTCGAAATACGATATTTTAAACAGCAAAAAAGCTATAGAAGAGAAAATAATTTTTTTTGCTAAGGAATTGGGAAATGAAAATGCCAGCCAGATTGTTTACCTAAAAAAGAATAAAGGTAAATTCGAAAAAATGTGTGAAGACATCGCTAAAATTTCGTTTGAAGCGAAACCATCTCAGATATATGAGAAATTTCTGAATTATAATTTTTTCCAAATAAATAATGAAATAATATCTGATTTGGTTTATAGACTGTGCATGATAAGACAGAATCAAGTTCTTCCGCTAAATATCATAGAAATAGAAGATCTTCCTTGATGGAGAAAAACAGAAAATAACATTAAAAACAAAAAAGAGAGACTGAAAAGTCTCTCTTTTTATTTATTTTAAAACCTATATTTTTAACATCCAGATTGACAAAAATAAAAAAATCAATAGAATATAGAATATTGTATAATTATTAACGATATGGCTATAACACATATATTAAAAGCTGAAAAACGCGAGTTATCAGGTAAAAAAACAGAGCTCTTGAGAGACAAGGGTATTTTGCCAGTTGTCGCATATGGTCCAAAGCAGGAAAATATCTCTTTAGAAGTGAATTTAAGAGAATTCGGCAAAATTTTTAAAGATGTAGGATATACTGGATTGGTAAACCTCGAATTTAATGGCAAAAAAATGCCAGTTTTGATAAGAGATTTGCAATATAATCCAATAAGCAATGAAATAGTGCATGTTGATTTTTATGCTCCTGATTTGACTCAAACTACAGAAGTTTCTGTGCCTTTGGTCTTTGTTGGAGAGTCTTTGGCAGTCAAAGATTTACACGGTGAATTTGTGAGAAATATCGATAAGCTTGATATTGAAGCTTTACCTCAAGATATCCCTCATGAAATACAAATTGATATATCGGTTTTAAACACTTTTGAAGACAGGATATTTGCAAAAGATATAAAATTACCTAACGGAGTTAAGCTTTTAGAAGATCCAGAACAGATTATTGCCTTAGTAACAGCTCATGAGGAAGTTGAACAAGAATTAGAAAAGCCAATTGAAGAAAATGTTGAATCGGTAGAAAAGATTGAAAAAGAAAAGAAAGTAGAAGTGCCTGAAGAAGAAGTTTAATTGATAATTATTAAAAAGCCCTGGTTTTCTCAGGGCTTTTTGCATTTTGATTTATCTTATGATTATGATAAAATTATATTATGGATAAAAAAATATTACCCATTTTTATATTTGCAATAATAAGTTTTGTCGCCTTTAAAACATTTGGCTACAGTTTTTCAGCAAGCGAACAAACTTGTGAAGATAAAGCGTTGGAAACAGAATGTCAGAAAATGGGACAAGAGATTTGCAATGAGATAATGAAGAAATGCCTTGCGCTTTATGAATACAAATCCCAAATATTTGATAATTCAGTAAAAGAATATCAAGGAAAAGCTAAAACTTTGAATAATGAAATTGGAGCTATAGAATCTAAAATAAAATCTCTTAACAGTCAAATTTCCAAGAATAGCGTGATGATAAAAGATTTAAATATGCAAGTTGAAAAAACAAAATCTTCGATAGGTGAAACTGACTTGCAGATAAATTCGTTAAAGGAAAGAATGAGTGATATTTTACAAATGATTCATATTCAAGATCAAAAATCTCCGATTGAAATATTTTTATCAGGGAAAACTTTGATGGACTCTTTTGATGAATATATTGCTTTAAAAAATTTTTCTTTGAAGAATGAAGATTTGGTTAATGATTCTTTAAAATTAAAAGAATATCTTGAATCCCAAAAAATAAAATTAGGAGGTCAAAAAAATAAATTAGAAGACACGATCTCGGAACAAGAAGCTCAAAAAGCCAAAAGTAAAACTCTAAAAGATCAAAAAGCAGTTGTCTTAAAAGAAACAAAGGGACAAGAGGCTCTCTATAAAACATATAAACAAGAAGCTGATGCTCAAGCAGCTAAAATTAGAGCTCAAATTTTTAAATTAGCTGGAATTTCAGGAGTTTCTCAAGCTCCTAATTTCGGAGAAGCTTTGGATTTAGCTAAAGCAGTTGGGGAAAAAATAGGAGTAAGACCGGCTTTTATAATGGGAATTCTTGCTCAGGAAACAAGAATTGGAAAAGTTCTTGGAGGATGTTATGTTAAAGACCCTTCAGGAAGCGGGACTATGAGGCCAACTCAAGTGCCATCTTTCATTCAAATATGCAATGAAAATGGATTAGATTATACAAAAATGCCTGTTTCTTGCCCAGCTCCACATATAGGATGCACTTATGGGGGCGCAATGGGTCCAGCGCAATTCATTCCCACAACTTGGAATTTATTTAAGAATCAAGTAATAGCCAATACTGGAAGAGGTTCTGCTAATCCGTGGAATGTTGAAGATTCTTTTTATGCTTGCGGATTATTCTTAAAAGATGCTGGCGCTTCAGCTTCTGGATATGGAGAGGCTAATGCTGCTGCCAGATATTTTGGAACAGGAGTTTATGGATATCCTCAAGGCGTAAAACAGAGAGCTGATTGTATCCAATCGTTCATAGATACTGGAGCAATGTCAGCCTCCTGCCAAGCGATGATTTTTTAATTGATACTTGAAAAAATTTTTAATCAATCTATACTATTGATGGAGTTATTTTTGCACCTTTAAAAATAAAAAATTTTTTGAAAAGGAGGATCAATTGGCTGGGAAAAAAAATAATGGAAAACTGAATAAATATTTCAGCATAATTTCATCATCTATCAGCAGAATTGAAAAAGAAAAAGAGCATTATGATATAGGAATCATAGCTGAAACTAAGGAAACTATGATGAAAATTGATTGTATAGTCAAAAAGGAAGGGATTGAATCTATTTCGCTGACAAGATATATTAAGAATGAAAACAATGGTCATAATGATCAGGCGCTTAAAATAAAGATGCCAAACGAGATAATTTCTAAAATTTCAATTGATAATTTGGTTGAACCACTTGCTCAATGGATGGATAATAAGCATTATTTGCATATTGATCCAGAGAAATTAGATGAGATATGCTCTTTGATATCCAAAGAGATTAGACAGGAATTTAATAAAGCTTTTCCAACATATTCGTTTCAATTCTTTGATTTTTTCAAAAAACAAACAAAAAACAGCTGAATATTTTAATCAGCTGTTTTTATTTTGGAAGGCATAATTGTTTTTCTTCCCAAGTTTTAAGTATTTCATTCAAGAAGATTTGGACAGTATCTTGTTCCAAGAATTTTCCAATATTTAGCATTTGGAATACCTCTTCTAAAAATTCTTTCGGATTTTTTCCTTGAGAGGCTTCTTTTATCATGGCAAGCTCTTTTTTTGTTGGAAAGCAATAAAGTCTTTTGCTTTTCCCGGAAGCCAATTTCGATACGACAAGCATTCTATAAAAACTCTTAGTTATTTTTGAATTTCTTAATCTTCTTTTCAACTTATAAGAATATATGATTGTTTTTATTACTTCAACAGCATTTCGGTTTTTAAAAATTCGGTGATATTCGCAATGACCAATATTTTCAGGAATATATTTTATGAATTTTTGATGATTAGTCTGGTGAGTCATCTCTTTTTTCATCTTTTCAGTCATTCTGGATTTAGGCAAAGAATGATGGCGATATCCTTTGGCTTTTGATTTTTTCAAGCAAAGCCTCCTTTCTTTATATTTTAAAAGAGCATTTTTATCAATTTAAATATTCCATTGAATCAATGATTTTTTCTATCTTACCTCCGATTATTTTTTCAATATCATGCCATGATTTGGAAATTCTATGGTCAGTAATTCTATCTTGGGGGAAATTATAAGTTCTTATTTTTTCGGATCGGTCAGCGCTGCCTATCTGGGTATTGCGTTGTTCTTGAGTCATTTGAGTTTGTTGTTTATCTTTAATTTCCATAAGTTTTGCTCTAAGTAAAGATAAAGCATTCTCTTTGTTTTGTTGCTGAGTTCTAGTGCTTTGTGATTCTACTGCAATTCCTGTTGGAATATGGACTATTCTTACAGCAGTTTCTCTTTTATTTACATTTTGTCCTCCAGCGCCCCCTGATCTGCAAGCTTCCATTCTAATTTCAGAAGGGGAAATTTGAATTTCAGTAGGATCGGGAACTGCTAAAACAGCTATAGAAACTGTTGAAGTATGTACTCTTCCTCCTTTTTCAGTTTTTGGTATGCGTTGAACTCTATGCACTCCTCCTTCATGGCGCATTTTATTATAAACTCCTTCACCTTTCAAAATAAAAGAAATGCTTTTTATCCCCGATAAATCAGTAATATTTTCATCTAAAACTTTTAAAGACCAATTTTTTGATTGGGCATATTTAGAATACATTGAGAATAAATCTTTAGCAAAAAGAGCCGCTTCGTTTCCACCGACTCCGGCTCTTATTTCCATAATTATAGAATCATTATTCTTCATAATTCTTCCCTAATAAGGGAATATAGAATTACTTTTTGGATTTTTTCACTCTTTCTTTTTTAGGTTTAGCTTCCTTTTTGCTTGCCATTTTTTTCTGGAATTTTTCAATTCTTCCCATGGTATCAACTAATCTTTCTTTTCCAGTATAAAAAGGATGGCATTTAGGGCATACCTCTGTTTCGATTGATTGTTTAGTGGATCCTACAACGAATTTATTTCCACAAGCGCAACTAACTGTCGCATCCTTATAATATTTAGGGTGTATATCTTTTTTCATATTTATGATTAGGTATTACCAAAATATTCTACCAGAAAAAAATTTTTTTGCAACCCTTGGAGGCGCTTGCATAAAATTAAGGCAGATATATACTTTAATTAATATCATAGCGCATTTAAAATATTGTTTTAAAAAGGAGGAGGAAATGGCCTTAAACAAACTTGAAATTTTGGAAGAAGATGGCGGATTTGTTAATTTTTGCTATGATGCCACAATTACTGGCAAGCTCTCTGATGGAGAGATAGTTAAGGCATCGATTAAAGCTGATTTTTGTTCGGGCGGGAATATTAAACTTTTAAAAGACGGAGAAGTTTTTTTACAAATTGATTTGACGGACAGTCAAATGCCTCCTTCTCGCGAATCAGATGGAAAAATTTTTTATGTCTTGAATCAAAAGAATATGCTAAAGTATTATGCGTTTATAAACGAACTTATCGCCAGGGCGCAATATACTATCGATCCTTAGTTTTATATTTGTTATGCATACAGAGTAGGATATTTGTCTTTCTATTGACATTTTAAATAAAGTGTGCTATAATTAATATAGGATAATAAAGATATCCCATAGAACATAAAAAACTTAAGGAGGATCTATATGTCGCAATCAGCAAGAAGATTTGTAAAAGGAAGAAGAAAAGGAGCAAAAAGCGGGACAAAAGAAATTTCTAATGGTATTACAGAGCATAGCGATCAAGAAACTGAACGTAAAACCAAAACTTTGGAAACAGTTGCTCTTTTAGAAGAATTTAAAATAGATCCTAAAAGAATTTGCGAGGAAGCGCGCAAGCAAAGACAAGCTAAAAGATAATTTCAGATGATAGATTGATTTTTAAAATCTGCCTTTAAAAAAGAGGCAGATTTTTATTTTTGCTTCAGATAACTATATTACCCCTTGATTTAATTTAATATTATGATATTATAAGTTTTGTAAAATTTTTATAGAAAAAAACAATGCAGGAAAATATAATTAACAAGACAGAAGAACTAAATAAAGCAGGCGTTGTAATAGGACACCATACTTCAAGACGTCATCCTAAAATGAAACCTTATATCTCAAGAGTAAAAGGTTTTATTGATATAATAGACGCTAATAAAACTCAAGAAATGCTTATTGAGGCTATAGAGTTTTTAAAAGGCGTAGTTTCAGAAGGAAAAACAGTTATGGTTGTAGGCACAAAAGTTCAAGCCAGGGAAATGGTTAAGAATTTTGCAGAAACTTGCAATATGTCCTATGTCAACGAAAGATGGATAGGAGGAACTATCAGCAATTTCCCAGTAATTAAAAAAAGGGTGAATCAATTGATAAATTTTGAAAAACAGAAAGAAAGAGGAGATCTTGAAAAATATTCAAATAAAGAAAGAGTCCATATTGAAAAAGAAATGGCAAAAATCCAGACTAAAATGGGCGGATTAAAGAATTTGAATGGAACTCCTGATGTTTTGATACTTTTAGATATTTGCAAAGATTCTTTAGCGGTTAAAGAAGCAAAGGATTATGGAGTTAAAACAGTGGCTATCGTAGATACTAATGTTGATCCTTCTTTGATTGATTATCCGATACCAGCAAGCGATGATACTCCATCATCAATCAAATATATTCTTGATGAAATGCAAAATATTCTCTCTAAGATAAAACCAGTCTTAACTCAAACAGGAGTTGGAGAACAAGCAAGATAATTGCCAAAAATTAGATTGCAAATTATAATATTAATTGCATATATTTTTAAATTTAAAATATGATAACACTTGAGCAAATCAAGGAATTGAGAGACCAGACAGGTGTTTCAATTTCTAAATGCAAAAAGGCTTTAGAAGAATCTTCTGGAGATATCGAAAAAGCAAAAGAGCTTTTGAGAAAATGGGGTCAGGATATCGGCGCAAAGAGGCAAGATAAAAGCACGAATAATGGAGCAATCGCAAGCTATATCCATTTTAATAAGAAGCTTGGAGCTATAATCGATTTGAGATGCGAAACTGACTTTGTAGCAAAGTCGGAAGATTTTTTGGCATTAGCTCATGATTTGGCAGTGCATGCGGCTGTTTCTTATCCGCAATATTTGAAAGAAGAAGATATACCGCAAACAGTAATTGATAAGGAAAAAGAAATCTATACTGAAGAAATGGCTAATTCTGGAAAACCAGCGGATATTGTTGAAAAAATAGTATTAGGCAAATTGGAAAAATTCAAAAAAGAAGTTTGCATGTATGATCAGCTATTCTATAAAGATCCTGAAAAAACAGTTAAACAGGCAATTGATGAATTAGTTTCCAAAATAGGTGAAAAAATTGTTTTGAATAAGTTTCAAAGAATGGAAATATAATTATGGGTATTATTTACATCCTAATAGCATTGACAGTGATGATTGGAAGCGGTTTTGCAGTTTTTTCAATTGTTGAGAAAAAAATTCCTTTGTTGTTAGGCGTGAAATATAGCTTGGAAGAAGAGAAACAATTAGATCAGATTATTAAGGAGAAGATTAAAAAGCTTAATCCTTGGCAATATTTTAAGTTTGTTAAATTTTTAGAAGATATTTTAGTAAAAATAAGGGAATGGATAATAAAGGCTGGTGGAAAGACAAATGAAATGATAAAAAAGGTTCAAGAGAAACATGAAATCCATTCTACTGCCAAAGATATTTTTTCAGTTGGATATTGGCAAGAATTGAAAGAGAAAAAAATCAGTCAAAGAAGAAGAGTTTTGAGAGATGAAGATTTAAATAAGATATTAAAGAAATAAATATCGATCGCCTTTGCTTTAAGCTATGGCGTATCGTTGCCGAAGTAGCTCAGTGGTAGAGCAGCTGTTTTGTAAACAGCAGGTCGGAGGTCCGAATCCTCTCTTCGGCTCATGAAGTATGAAGCTGTTTTGCTTCGCCCTACGAAGCTTATATAGCGGATTTGGGTAAACAGCAGGTCGGAGGTCCGAATCTCTTCACCGGCTCCAATAAAAAAATAACTGCTGTAAAGTGGTTATTTTTTTATTTTTGAGATAGTGGGATTCGAGCCCCAAAAGAGAGGAAAGATTATACAGAAGAAGTTAAAAATTATTTGACTTTTTTTAATAATTATTTTATTCTATTTTAGATAAAAAGAACTTTAATTTTAAAAAAGGAAAGGGGGAAGATGAGTAACACATTCCAGTCAAGAAACAGAAGGAGAGAAAGATATGGAGAAATTGGTATACAGAGAGAGGATTTTATAGCTGATATTTTAGAAAAATCTGGAAAATTCATAAAAGTCGTCCATCATAAAAAATATTCATGGTCTGACTTGCATGGAAAAGATTTTACTTGCTATAAAATCATTGATGATAAATGCGTATCAATATCCTTTGGCGTGACTATTTCCAGGAGAAGTTGGATGAAAGCAAGAATTAGACATCCTAAGATTACTCAGATTCATTTTCCTATCAATACCAAGCCTGAAACTATTATTAAGAGAGTCGATTCATTATTTGTTTATAATGATTAATCATAAAAGCGGAGCTATTTTGTCTCCGCTTTTTTATTTTTTAATTATCATAGTATAATGAATTTAAAATGATTGAAGAATTAATAATAAATATCGATAAGAATAAGCTTAAAAAAGCTTATTTAAAAGAATACCTTTGGATAATATCAATTTCTATAATTATTGGTTTTTTGATATTGTTTATCGCGATCTCAAAAGAAACAATAACGCCAACTATTGAAAAATTAGCAAAAGGAATAGGATTTTTTGGTTTTTTATCGCTTTCGATAGGAGTTATTTTTCTTAATCTCTGGCCTTATAAAAAGAAGGAAATAGATAAGATTATTCAAGGAGATATATTTTTCTTAAAAGATGGTTTGCGTTTCCAAAATCATAGAATAAATTTTTCTAAAATATGCCCATACGATAAGATAATTGGTTTTGATATTTTTGAATACAATGATTATTTAAATATTATTTTTTCTACACAAAAAGGCGTTTCTTTGATAATAAAAACATATATTGATTCGGGGATAACTGATTGTCACGAAATGATGTTAACGGGAAAAAATAAAAAAAATGGGAATAGTGATTTTTTTTCAACAAAATATGGATGGTATGGAAAAAATATTTTTCTTCAATTAGATTCAAAGGAAACAGCTGATAAAATAATTAATTTTTTGAGTAAAAAGAAAGATATATAGTTTTCCACAATATAGAAGTTTTGAGAAGGTATTGACACTTTTTTTTAGTTTTGCTAATGTACACATACGCGAAAAGAAGATTGAAAGATCTTTATATAATTTAATTTGTAAATTGGTTAAATCAATTACAAATTATCTATACATATTCAAACTTATGATTGTTTGAAACAGCCATAATTCATCTATTTTCTATTGAGAGTTTGATCCTAGCTCAGGATGAACGCTGGCGGTGTGGATAAGGCATGCAAGTCACGGGGCCCGCAAGGGTACCGGCAGACGGGTTAGTAACGCGTAGAAACATCCCCCATTCACGGGCATAGCTCATCGAAAGATGGGGTAATTCCCGATAGTCCCGCAAGGGTAAAGCCGTAAGGCGGAATGGGATTGGTCTGCGTCCTATCAGCTTGTTGGTGAGGTAAGAGCTTACCAAGGCTATGACGGGTAGGGGGTGTGAGAGCACGACCCCCAACAATGGAACTGAGATACGGTCCATACTCCTACGGGAGGCAGCAGCCGAGAATATTGGACAATGGGGGAAACCCTGATCCAGCGACACCGCGTTTAGGAAGAAGGTCTTCGGATTGTAAACTAATTTTGCAAGGGAAGAAGTTTTCTGACTGTACCTTGCGAATAAGGGGTTGCTAACTCTGTGCCAGCAGCAGCGGTAATACAGAGACCCCAAGCGTTATCCGGATTTATTGGGTGTAAAGCATGTGTAGGTGGTTGGAGTAGTCTTTTGTTAAAGTTCAAGGGCTCAACCTTTGAAACACAAGGGAAACCATCCAACTTGAGGACGTTAGAGGTTAGTGGAACCATCGGTGTAGGGGTGGAATCCGTTGATATCGATGGGAACACCAAAAGCGAAGGCAACTAACTGGGGCGATCCTGACACTGAGACATGAAAGCGTGGGTAGCAAAAAGGATTAGATACCCTTGTAGTCCACGCCCTAAATTATGATTACTAGCTATTGGAAGTGTCGACCCTTTCAGTGGCGAAGCTAACGCGTTAAGTAATCCACCTGGGAAGTACGGCCGCAAGGCTAAAACTCAAAGGAATAGACGGGGACTCACACAAGCGGTGGATCATGTGGTTTAATTCGACGACAAACGGGGAACCTTACCAAGGCTTGAAACCTAGACGAAAGTTCTGTGAAAGCAGAACCCTTCGCAAGAACGGCTAGGCAGGTGCTGCATGGTTGTCGTCAGCAGGTGCCGTGAGGCGCTCCCTTAGATGGGTAAACCTGCGCAACCCTTGCCCTGTGTTTTAAATGTCACAGGGGACTGCCCGGGACAACTGGGAGGAAGGTGAGGATGACGCCAAATCAGCATGGCCCTTTGACGCCTTGGGCCACACACGTGATACAATGGTTGGTACAGAGGGTAGCCAAATCGCAAGATGGAGCTAATCCCAAAAGCCAATCTCAGTTCGGATTGAGGGCTGCAACTCGCCCTCATGAAGCTGGAATCGCTAGTAACCGCAAATCAGACATGTTGCGGTGAATATGTCCCTGAGTCTTGTACTCACCGCCCGTCAAGCTAGGGGAGCTGGTGGTAGTCGAAATTCCAACTCGATTGGACCTAAACTAAAACCAGTAACAAGAGCTAAGTCGTAACAAGGCACGGGTAGCGGAAGCTGCTCGTAGATCATTTATTTATTCATTTTATTTTTAAAATGAAGAGGCGATTAGATTCGAGAACTTGAATTCAGTTCTTGACTCTACAATAATGCCCCGTTGCAGGCATTAAAAATATTTGCAATATCATGATGAATCGTGGCTGTTTTAGACAATCATTATCAAAAAAACCGCTGAATATTTTTAGTGGTTTTTTTGATTTCTTATTGACTTTATTATTATTTTTGATATTTAGAAATTAGATCTTTTAAAATAAATTGCAAATTTCTGGAGCAGAAAAAAAGAACATAATGCATGAAGGACGCCATGTATTTGCTTTTTCTGCTCTTTGTTCTCATTCTCCTCATAAAGAATAAATAGCCAATGCGTCCCTTTTGCGCCTGATTTTCGCGTAAGACATCAATCCTTGCGCGTCAGGCGCTTTTTTATTAAAATCAATTAATAGTTTTTAATAATAGTTCTTTTCAAATGGCCCGGTTGAGCGCCCCCAACTGAACCGGGCCACCAATTTTATTTTGATAGGAATCAGTTTTTATTATGAGGGATGCCATAATAAAAATTCCCCTAAATAACCAAGGAATACCGCGGTAAAAAATGAAAAATCATGCATCCATGAAAAGGGGGATCTTCTTTCTTAATATTGCAGATCCCCCGCAATATCATTCAACTTAATTTGGGATTATTATCAATTAATAAAAATGGCTTGTTAAATTCATAAGCCATTTTTATTTTTCCTATTGTATTTTTTATAATTTTTTATATAATCATTTTTATGATAGTATATTTATTTTGTATACATACTTAAATTTTACTTCGTAAAACTTAGGAGGGCCTGTGGCTCAGTTGGTAGAGCACCTCATTTGCAATGAGGGGGTCGTCGGTTCGAATCCGATCAGGTCCACATAATAAAATAATAATCATCATTTTATTTTCCGGGCGCGTGGCTCAGTGGTAGAGCACTTCTCTGATAAAGAAGAGGTCGAAGGTTCAATTCCTTCCGTGCCCACATCAAAAAATCTTAACGAATTAAATGAGTTTTAGACCTGGTCGCAAACCGGG
>Ga0209311_1000702_pt1 | contig 29088 bp, 28 predicted proteins | sample AD_UKC045_MetaG_FD_184417 | JGI IMG/M metagenome (GOLD analysis project Ga0209311, IMG submission 184417) | Active sludge microbial communities of municipal wastewater-treating anaerobic digesters from USA - AD_UKC045_MetaG (SPAdes) (version 2) | ecosystem: Engineered > Bioreactor > Anaerobic >... | reverse complement strand
TTCAAGCGCTTCATGACCGGCGACCTGCCCCCGGCCCACCGCAACATGGGCATCCGGCCAGACCTGTGGTGCACCGAAGCCGAAGTCGGTCGCGTCCTCTTCAAATGGCCGAATGACGGTTCGCGCGACATCTATGACGGCCGCGTCTTCGGCGGCTGGATCGCCGCCCTGTCCGACAACATCGTCTCGCTCTGCATGGTGACGGCGCTGGAAGAAGGCGAAGGCTTCACCACCCAGGACCTGCAGGTGAAGATCTTCCGCCCCGTCTCCGGCCCCCTGATCGAAATCGAAGCCCGCGTCGTTAACCGCTCAAAGTCCACCGGCTACGTCGAAGCCGACTGGCGCCTCCCCAACGGCAAGGTCGCCGCCAAAGTCCTAGCCTGGAAAGCCATTCGCCCCGCCGAAAGCTTCCAGACGCGTTAGCAATCGCGCATAAGGCGAGCCCTGCTGCCAATGCATTCTGGCGGCGCGGCATGGTTGATGCTCTGAACACGCTATGCAGCTGATTGCTCGCCTCTTGCTGGCCATGTGGCTCGGGACATTCGTCCCCGCCGCCGCATTGGCCCAACCCGCACGCACACTCGGGCGCGTCGAACCCGTTGGAGCGTCGGGCTTCCGGATGGAATGGCCGATGAGCGGGTTGGAAGCACGCTTTACCGGCGGCGTCCTCACAGCTGTTATCGAAGACACCGGCAACAACTGGCTCAACGTCGACATCGATGGCCTGGTTACCCCCGTCGCGCTCAGCAAAGGCCGGAAGACTTACCAACTATTCTCGGGCGCGCCGGGCGCACACATCGTCCGCGTAACCCGGCGCACCGGAGCGCTCGCTGGCGCAACGACCTTCGTTTCGCTGACAGCCACCGGCCTCACGCCTACGGAGGCGCCGACCCGCCGCATGCTGGTCATCGGCGACTCGATCTCCGCCGGATACGGCGTGGAGGGCGCAGACCAGCACTGCAGCTACTCGACCGCGACACAGAACGCTGGCACGGCCTGGCCTGCTCTGCTTGCCAGGGCATACCAAACTGACCTTCAGTTGATCGCTGTCGACGGTCGCGGCGTTTACCGCAACTATTCAGGTGGCGAGCGGACAATGCCGGCGCTGATGCAGCTTCAGCTGCCGTCAGGCAAAACCAGCTGGCGCGGGAAATTCTCGGCTCAACTGGTCATCGTGCATCTCGGCACAAACGACTTCGACAAGGGCGACCCGGGCCCGAACTTCCGCGCGGCCTATCAATCATTGCTGCTGAAGGTTCGCCTTGAGCAGCCGGACGCCGAAATCATTGCCGCTATCGGGGGCATGCTCGATCCGGAGAAGCTGGCGATGGCGAAGAAGGCGATCGAGGGCGCTGTGGCCGCGCGGCGTACAGCTGGCGACCGGAAGGTCACGTTCGTTTACCTCGATCCGCCAACAGGCGGGCGGCGTTTCGGTTGTGACTGGCACCCCGGGAAGGACGCGCAGAGCTACATGGCGCGAACACTGCAAAGCGCCATCGAGGGGACGCTCGGATGGCGGGCGGCCGCAATTAACTAAGATCGATACATGGGCGTCGAAGCTCGGGACCACCTGCAATCGATCCAGATCCTGCGCGCAGCTGCGGCGCTGGCCGTTGTACTGTTTCACCTCACCTTCCCGCTTGATGTCAGCTTCGGCGTGCTGCCGGCGGACGCGTTTACCGTTGGAGCCAACGGTGTCGACGTGTTCTTCGTGCTCTCCGGCTTCATCATGGCGCTCACGACGGCGCGGGAGGACCAGCGTTCTCCGGTGCAGTTCGTGTGGAAGCGGGTGATCCGCATCTTGCCGCTATACTGGGTGCTGACGCTGGCGGTGTTCGGCATTGGCATGGTTGCGCCGCACCTGCTGAATTCGGGCGCGGCGACGTGGGAAGAGTTGGCCAAGTCGCTGGCGTTCATTCCGTATGAGCGCGCAGTCGACGGCCGGATGGCGCCGGTCTTGTTCCTCGGCTGGACGCTTAACTACGAAATGTTCTTCTACGCGATCTTCGCGCTGGCCCTGGCTGTTGCGCCGCGCTGGCGGCTGCAGCTGGTGGTCGGGGCGATCTCGATTATCGCGGCGATCGGTTATGTGGCCGGGCCGAGCCTGGGAATGCTGGGGCGGTTCTATACGGACGGGATCATTCTGGAGTTCGCGGCGGGCTGCCTGCTCTATGCGGCCTGGGAAGGCCGGCCGGAGCTGTTCCGCAAGGCGGCGCCGCTGGCGTGGATCGGGCTGGCGCTGCTGCTCGTGCAGAACTTCGTGCATGTGCCGCTGACGCGTGAGATCGGGAAAGGCATACCGGCCCTGATGATCGTGGCTGGCGTGCTGGGCATGTCGGTTCCGCGTGGCACGGTTGGCCGGTTCTTCTCGCGGGTGGGGGATGCTTCCTATTCGCTCTATCTCGGCCACCCCTATGCGATCGCGATCTGCGTGAAGGCCTGCCTCGCGGTGCTGGGCGCCGGGCTGGTCGGGGCGATTGCGGCGACGACGCTGTCCCTGGCGGTCGCGGTGGCGGCGGCGCTGGCGAGCTTCTACTGGCTGGAGAGGCCGTCGAATAACCTGCTGCGGGGTCTGATCCCGACGCGGCTGCCGTATTTCATGAAGTCCAACCAACCGTCCTGACGTAACGTAATATCGGGGTCCACTTCCCCCGTTTTGAGACCGTTTGGCGACGCGTTGGCCGGGTTTTTCGGACGCGTATTTTAGCGGCTTTTGGCCGGCTTTCCCTTGACTCACATAGAGCGCGGCCATACCTCGCCGTTGCCGGCTAGCACTCTCCTCAGGGGACTGCTAGCAGCGCCACATTTCTGGACCTCCCACCGGGGGCGGTCCGACCTGAAAAACAGAGGCAAATCATGAGCTTTCGTCCGCTTCATGACCGCGTGCTCGTCCGCCGCGTCAAGGAAGAAGAAAAGTCCAAAGGCGGGATCATCATCCCCGACACCGTCAAAGAGAAGCCTCAGGAAGGCAAGATCGTTGCTGTTGGCACGGGCACCCGTAGCGACGACGGCAAAGTGACCCCGCTCGACGTCAAAGCCGGCGACCGCATCCTGTTCGGCAAATGGTCGGGCACGGAAGTGACGATCGACGGCGAGGAACTGCTCATCATGAAAGAGAGCGACATCCTCGGCATCGTCGACAACGCCAAGCCGGCCGCCGCGAAGAAGTAGGCCTTAGCGGCCCTTCGCCCTTCCCCATTATTCAAGCTAGCTAGGAACACGCCACATGGCAGCCAAGCACGTACAATTCTCAGCCGATGCCCGCGATCGCATGATGCGCGGCGTCGACATCCTCGCCAACGCCGTGAAGGTCACGCTGGGCCCGAAAGGCCGCAACGTCATCATCGAGAAATCCTTCGGCGCCCCGCGCACCACGAAGGACGGCGTCACCGTCGCCAAAGAGATCGAACTTGCAGACAAGTTCGAGAACATGGGCGCCCAGATGATCCGCGAAGTGGCCTCGAAGGCCAACGACGTCGCGGGTGACGGCACCACGACCGCAACGGTTCTCGCCCAAGCCATCGTTCGCGAAGGCCTGAAGCGCGTTGCCGCCGGCATGAACCCGATGGACCTCAAGCGCGGCGTCGACAAAGCCGTTCTCGAAGTCGTCGAGAACCTGAAGAAGCAGTCGAAAAAAGTCACGACCAACGAAGAGATCGCCCAGGTCGGCACCATCTCGGCCAACGGCGAAGCCGAAATCGGCGCGATGATCGCTCAGGCGATGGAAAAAGTCGGCAACGAAGGCGTCATCACGGTTGAGGAAGCCAAAGCCCTCGAAACCGAACTCGACGTCGTCGAAGGCATGCAGTTCGACCGCGGCTACCTCTCGGCCTACTTCGTCACCAACGCGGACAAGATGGAAGCCGTTCTCGAAGACGCGCTGATCCTGCTCCACGAGAAGAAACTGGCTTCGCTCCAGCCCCTGCTCCCGGTTCTCGAAGCCGTTGTGCAGACGGCTCGCCCGCTGCTGATCATCTCGGAAGACGTTGAAGGCGAAGCTCTCGCGACCCTCGTCGTCAACAAGCTCCGCGGCGGCCTGAAAGTCGCTGCTGTGAAAGCTCCAGGCTTCGGCGACCGCCGCAAGGCCATGCTGGAAGACATCGCCATCCTGACGGGCGGCACGGTGATCTCCGAAGACCTCGGCATCAAGCTCGAGAACGTCACCATCGACATGCTCGGCAAAGCCAAGCGCGTGCAGATCTCGAAAGAGAACACCACGATCGTCGACGGCGGCGGCAAGAAGAAAGAGATCGAAGGCCGTATCTCGCAGATCCGCAAGCAGATCGAAGAGACGACTTCGGACTACGACAAAGAGAAGCTGCAAGAGCGTCTGGCCAAGCTGGCTGGCGGTGTTGCCGTGATCAAGGTCGGCGGCGCCACGGAAGTGGAAGTCAAAGAACGCAAAGACCGCGTTGACGACGCCCTGAACGCCACGCGCGCAGCTGTGGAAGAAGGCATTGTCGCCGGCGGCGGCACGGCTCTCCTCCGCGCTGCTTTCGCGATCAAGTCGGAAGGCGACAACGACGACCAGCAAGCTGGCATCGACATCGTCCGCAAGGCTCTCGAAGCCCCGCTTCGTCAGATCGCTGAAAACGCTGGCGTCGAAGGCTCGATCGTTGTCGGCCGCATCCGTTCGGAAAAAGGCACGAAGAACTTCGGCTTCAACGCGCAGACCGAAGAGTACGGCGACCTCGTGGAAGCCGGCATCATCGACCCGGCGAAAGTCGTCCGCGTTGCTCTGCAGAACGCCGCTTCGGTGTCGTCGCTGCTGATCACGACGGAAGCTGCGATCGCTGACGCTCCGAAGAAAGACGCTGGCCACAGCCACGGCCCGGGCGGCGGCATGCCGGACATGGGCGGCATGGACTTCTAGTCCAGGTCGACTCAGACCGAACGAAATACGGAGGGGCGGCTCGAAAGAGCCGCCCTTTTCGTTAGGCGTCGTGCGGTTCCCGGAGGACCAATCGACTTCACGTCGCCGTGATCGACAAAATCCATGCCGGTGCAAACGTCGACGAAAGCGGGGTTCGGCAGAATCTGTTCCGGCGGAAGCAGCCCCGGCGGGAATACCGTTCCTCCAAAGCCCCGACCTAGCGGCAAGCGATTTCAACTCGCCAATGCCTGCATATGCAGCCGTGTACGCTCCCTTACAGTATTGCTCGATTATCGATATGGTATTATCGTTTTTCGAGAAGTTCGAAGCGCCGAGCCCATCCTGACCCCGGGCAAAGATTGCAAAAACGAACTTCGGAATGCCAAGGAAGGGGCGATCCGGAGACGGGTCGCCCCGACTTCTTTCTGGCCATCCGCTCCCGTATTTGGCGAATCCTTTGGCGCCGGCACTGATTCAGGCACGGAGCCGCAGCTGTTCATCGACGCGACAGGTTGGATTGGCGAGAGTGGCTCAATCGCGCGAAACAAGCGCTCTACAAGGCTTTGGAGCGCTTGGGACAAAGAAAAAGGGCGGCGCGATTACCGCGCCGCCACTAAAAGGGTCTGATACGAGCGTTTCCTCCCCGAAACGCCAAACCACCGAAGCAGTTCGAGTATTAAATTGTAGCGAACCTCGCGAAGAGTCAAGCCCGATCTTACGGGGTCGTTATCCAGCGTGGGGATGGATCAGCCCGATTATTCTCAGTTGCCGGCTCGCGAGGGAAGAATTTCACCTCAAAACCCTTCGCACCTGCAACATTAAAGCGCCAATTCTGATACCGAGCGGAATCGGGCTCGCGGCGAGATCACGCCCGCGTATCGTTCAGCGCCCTGACAAAACCGGCTAGCCGCTCCGTGGATGTACCTGTCGCGGCGGCGATGCCCTGAACCATGGTCGTCAGCGCGGCGATCGCGTTAGGCGACCATTCCGCATCGAGACTTGCGGCAAGTTGCGCCTGGCTGCGGAGGATGACGCCATCCTGCAGGATCTTGAGGCCGTTGCTCTCAAGCGTTGCGCCCGTGGTGGTGATGTCGACCACGAGTTCCGCAACGCCAGCGGCGGGGGCGCCTTCCGTAGCGCCTGCGCTTTCCACGATGCGGTAATGACCAACACCCTCCTCCGTGAAAAAGCGGCGGGTGGAACGGACATACTTGGTTGCGACACGGATCTTGCGGCCGGTGGAAGCTTCGATGCGCGCGGCAACGTCATCGACATCGGCCATCGTCTCGACATCAAGCCAGCTCTTGGGCGCGGCAACGACGAGGTCGGCGCGACCGAAGCCAAGCGGAACCAGCAGGTGAACGACGCGATCGAGATCACCCGCCTGTTCGCGCAGCAGATCCTCTCCGCTGACGCCGACATGGATATCGCCGGAGATTACGCCCGAGGCGATCTCGCTGGCGGACAAGAGGCGCACTTCGACTTCGGGCAGACCCGCAATGCGGGCGAAGTAGCCGCGTGCGCCACCGATGGCTTCGATGCGGAAGCCGGCCTTGGCGAAGAACTCTTCGGCCTGCTCTTTCAGACGGCCTTTCGACGGGACGGCGAGGATCAGCGACGTCATCAGCGAGCTCCCAACCGGTCAGCGCGTAGCGCGGCGCCGATGGCGCTGGCCTGACGCTTGCCGCCGCTGAGGCGCGAAATCAGGCCATCATAGCGGCCGCCGGAAACGATCGGGCGATCGGCGGCATTCTCGCGCGAGAGTTCGAAAACGAAGCCGTCATAGTATTCGAAGCGACGACCTGCTTCGGCGCTGAACACGGCGTCGGCCCAGAAGGGCGGCTTGTGCTTGGCGATCAGGGCGAGGCGTTCGGCGTAGGCATCGAGCGCCATGGAGAGATCAAGCCCGGAGCTGGACGCAAAGTTGCGCAAGGTTTCGAGACTGCTGGCGACAGGAGCGTTGAGCTGCAGGTAGCTGGTAAGCGCCTTTGCAACGGCCGCTGCCGGAGCAACATCAGCGGCCTTCTCGCGCAGACGGGCGGCAACGTCTTCAACTGTCCGCCCCACCGGCTCGACGCCGAGCTTCGCAAGTTCGTCCTGTACGCCGCGAGCGGCATCGGCAGCGCCAAGCGCGCCGAGGCGCGCGGCGGCGCCGGTTGGCTGGGCCTGATTGCGCGCGGCTGCTTCGAGCAGCTCGCGCGGCCCCTTGCGACGCGAGAAGGCGCGGCGGAGACGATCGCGCCATTGCGGCGAGACATCGAGGGCGGCCAGCACCGCATGATAGATGGCGACGTCGCCGAAGCGAACGGTTGCGCCTGTCGCCCCGCCCGCTTGCGCGGCTTCAAGAGCGACAGCCAGTGCTTCGGCGTCTTCCGCGGGCGAGCCGCCATTGCCGAACCACTCAAAGCCGATCTGCAGGTGTTCGACTGGATCATTCGAGCCGCGCGGCGGCAGGCGATAGACCGGACCTGACTCGTGATAGCGAGCCACCGGCAACTCATTCGATGCAACCATCTGCGCGATGGGCGTGGTGAGATCGGGGCGGAGGCAGTGCTCTTTCCCGCTGGCGTCGGTGAAGGTGCAGAGGCGCGAGCGGACGATCTCGCCGGAAAGCTCCAGCACGATCTCGGCAGGCATCAGCATTTGCGGCTCGGCGCGGACACCGCTGACCCGGGCGATGCGCGCGAGCGCTGCTGCAGCCTGCGTCGAGAGGATCACGGCGTGCCTGTGATGGCTTTGATGCGGGCGACCATTTCAGAGCGCGGGCATTCGAACTGGCCCGGACGCTCGCTGCGCCAGGCGTCGTTGTCGGTCATGCCTTTTGCTGCTGCGGCGCCGGCCTTCAGGTCCTTGATGGTGACGACGCCCTTCTCGCGCTCGTTGCCGCCGACGATGACGACGGCTGGCGAGTTGCGGCGGTCGGCGTACTTCATTTGGGGCTTCATACCCGATGAGCCGAGATACATTTCGGCGCGAACGCCGGCGCGGCGCAGGTCGGATGCGAGAGTGGCGTAGTCAGCGAGCTGGTCCTTGTCGAGGACGAGGATCAGCACAGGGCCTTGCGGTTGTTCTTCGCCGGTTGCGGCCATGGCGGCGGCCAGACGGCTGACACCGACGGAGAAGCCTGTGGCGGGCGCGGGCTCGCCGCGGAAGCGGGCGACGAGGCCGTCATAGCGGCCACCGCCGCCGACCGAGCCGAAGCGCAGGGCATTGCCGTCAGCGTCACGGAATTCGCGGAGGAACTCGGCCTCGAAGACGGGGCCGGTGTAGTATTCGAGGCCGCGCACGATGGAGGGATCGAAAGCGGCGGCATCGTCGCCGATGCCGAGCGCGGTCAGAATGCTGTCGATCTCGGCCAGTTCGGCGACGCCCGCGGCGCCCGAGCGGGTCATGCCGACCGAGTTCGCGAGCTTGCGGGCGGTTTCGGCGCGCGAGGTCGAGCGGGCGGTGATGAATTCCAGCAGCACGTCGATCTGGTTCGCAACGAGGCCTGCACCCTGGGTGACGTCGCCAGATTCGTCCTTGCGGCCTTTGCCGAGGAGAAGCGTGACGCCCTCGACGCCGAATTTGTCGAACTTGTCGAGCGCGCGCAGGACCGTGCCGCGCTGGGCGGGGTCGATCACGCCTGCGGTTTCCATGATGCCATCGAGGAGCTGGCGGGAGTTCACGCGGATCACGTATTCACCGCGCTGTGCGCCAGCGGCCTGCATCGCCTCGGCGGCGATGGCGATCATTTCCGCGTCGGCTGCGGGACCGGCGACACCGACCGAGTCAGCGTCGCATTGAATGAATTCGCGGAAGCGGAACGGGCCCGGCTTCTCGTTGCGCCAGACGGGACCTGCCGAATAGCGACGGAACGGCTTCGGGATGCGCTCCCAGTTCTCGGCCACGTAGCGGGCGAGCGGAGCGGTATGATCGTAGCGAAGGGCGATCCATTGCTCGTCATCGTCCTGCAGCGCGAAGACACCTTCGTTGGGACGGTCGGTATCGGGCAGGAACTTGCCGAGTGCGTCAACATACTCGAACGGGCCGGTATCCAGGGCGTCGAAGCCCCAGCGCTGGTAAACCGCGCTTATGGAGTCAACGAGCTTTCGTTCGGCGGCAATGACTGCCGCCGTTCGATCAGGAAATCCCCGCGGCTTGCGGGCTTCCGGCCGGCGCTGCTGCGCGCCCTGTTGCTCGTCCGTTGACATGATGGCCATCCGACATGGGCTCGGCAGATAGCCTATGGGAACCGCAGGGGCAACCATCAGGCAACCGTGCATTGCTTAACGGGGCGGCGGCTGACAGGCTGAGGTCTGGGGGATGCAGGAGAAGGCCCATGAAAGCGCGCCTGCCCGCTGTTTTTATCGCCGCCGGACTGATCGCCGCGCCCGTTCATGCCCAGCCAGCTTCGCAGGGGCCGACGACCCAGAATTACGAAGCTCCCAGAACGAGCTGGGGCGCGCCAGACTTGCAGGGATACTGGACCAATACGTCCCTCACCGGAATGGAGCGGCCGGCGCGAGCCTCGGGTGTGACAGTGAGCCAGCGCGAGGCAGACCTGCTGGCGCGGCAGCATGGAATGACGGCGGCGGGGGCGCAGGAGAACTCGGTGTCGGCCGTTGACGAGGTTTCGTCGCGGCGGATGCTGGCGGACCGGAATACGTCGCGCGGATATAACCGTTTCTGGATGGACCCGGGCGCGAGCTATGCGCAGGTGAAGGGCGAGTATCGCACGGCCTGGGTCGTCGATCCGCCCAGCGGCCTGATCCCCTATCGCGAGGCGCAGCAGCCAAGGCCGCAGAACGTCGATGGGCCGGAAGTGCGGCCGCAATCCGAGCGCTGCCTGATGAGCTTCACGCGCAGCGCAGGGCCCGTGCTGAGCAACGGGCTGTACAACAACACTTATCAGATCGTGCAGACGCCGGACACGGTGATGATCCTGACGGAGATGATCCACGATGTGCGGATCATTCCGATCGGCAAGACACATGGGCCTGCGGTCATCCCGAAATGGGGTGGCGACAGTGTCGGCCGGTATGAAGACGACACGCTGGTGGTGGAGACGGTGAACCCGCATCCGGGGCAGCGTTCGTATATCTCCGCGACGGGGAAGCTGACCGAGCGGTTCTCGCGCTGGTCCGATGGGCAGGTGCTTTATCAGTTCACCGTGGAAGACCCGGCGCTCTACACGCGGACATGGTCTGGCGAGATGGTGCTGAATACGTCGCCGCATCCGCCGTATGAATACGCGTGCCACGAAGGCAATTACGCCCTGCCGGCTATCCTTGCAGGAGCGCGGCAGCTGGAGCGCGAGGGCCGACCGCGGCAGGCGATCAAGCCGTATATCGGCAGCATCGATGTGTCCGAGGGCCAATAGCCCGGGAGAAAGACGCGCCCACCCTTATGGCGCTTGCCGTGGACCAGACTCTGCGTGGGAAGGCGAGCGCTGCGCGGATGACGGATCAGCGCTTCAGCGAAGCCTAGAGCGATCCCGCCGCCTGCCGCACAGCCTGTTCGATCATGCCGGGCGTCAGGATCTGATCGAGCTTCTGCGGCGCGCCACCTGAGGCCGGATAGACGAGATACAGAGGAACGCCGGCAGCGCCGTGCCTTGCGAGTTCGTCCGCAATCACCTTGTCCTTTTTGGTCCAGTCCGCCTCAAGGAACGCCACGTTGAGATCCCGGAACGTTTTCGCGACGCTGGGGTCGTGCATCGCACCCTTGTTGAACTGGCAAGTGACACACCAGCGAGCCGTGAAGTCGACGAAGATCACGCGGCCTTCGCCCTGAAGCTCGGCGACCTTTTCAGGCGACCAGGCATTTGCGGCGATGGTGGCAGCGGAGGCTTCGGCTTCCTGCTTCGGCCAGACGGTCCAAGCGGCGGGGGCCACGAAGGCGGCGAGGATCACTAGCGCGGCGATCGCGCGACCAACGCCGCCCTGCCCGATCTTCTTGGCGAGCCAGATGCCAAAGCCCAGCGCGATCGCGCCCGCGAGCACTGCGATGATACCTTCAGAATCGGACTGACCTGCGAGCACCCAGAGCAGCCAGAGCACGGTAATGAACATCGGGAAGGCCAGAACCTGACGGAACGTCTCCATCCAGCGGCCGGGCTTGGGCAGGACTTTCGCGAAGGCGGGCGTGAAGCTGAGCAGCACGAAAGGGGCTGCAAGGCCGAGCCCGACAGCAACGAACACCGCCATCACGATCGGCGCAGGTTGCGAGAGGGCCGTTGCGAAGGCCGGGGCCATGAATGGCCCGACGCAGGGCGCGCCGACGAAGGCTGCGAGCAGGCCCGTGAAGAACGCGCCGGACGTGCCGCCACGTTCGGCCAAGCCGCTGCCGACGCCCATCAGCGAACCGCCCATTTCGAACACGCCGAGAAGGTTGAGACCGACCGCGAACATGACCAGCGCAAAGAATGCCGTGACCGGCGGATACTGCAGCTGGAAGCCGAGCCCCGCCTGCTCGCCAGCTGCACGCAGCGCCAGCAGGATCGCACCGATGACAGCGAAGCAGACGACCACGCCGCCGAGATAGGCCAAGCCATGCGCGCGTGACTCTTTCGGATTGTGCGCTGTATGGACGAGGCCGGCAGCCTTGATGGTGAGAACCGGCAGTACGCAGGGCATCAGGTTGAGCACCAGTCCGCCCACGAAGGCGAGACCCAGCGTGAAGAGGATTTCGGCAAAGCCCATCGGCGGGGCGGCAGGCGTTGTTGCAGCTGCGCCGCCGGCTGCGGCGTTGACGAAGGTCGCGGTGTCCACGCCGGGCGGGAGCGGGCCGGGCACAGACTTGATTTCCCAGCCCCGCGCAAAGCCGGCGCCGTCGGTAATGGCGATGATGCCGGAGAGGTCCTGATCGCCCTCCTTCGCGAAGTCGGACGCTACCACTTCGACGGAGATGCCTTCGGCGCCCGTCTTCACAACCTGCTTGGCAGGGTTCGAGACTTCGGGGCCATCGGGGAAGAAGCGGATTTCTTTTGCGCCGGCAACGGCGCCGGCGACGCCGGTGTCGACGGCGGAAATGCGGAAGCCCTTCGCGGTCCGCTCGACCGTCGCCTTACCAGAGAGAGCGACGGGAATGTGCGGCAGGATTTCGGCGATGATCGCGCCGCCCGTCGTGTCGGGCTCGGGCGTGGCTGCGATCTTCAGCGTGGTCGAGAGGTTGACGGATTCTGGAATGCAGGTGTCGGCGCAGATCAGGTATTCGATCTTACCCGCAATCGGGATTTCCGAGCCGGGCTTTACGTCGCCGGCGATGGTGATCTGGAATGGCAGGACGACCTGGTGCTCGTAGCCATAGTTCATGAGGGTCGCGAGCGGGATGGCGTGCGGGACCGGGAAGCGGAAGTCGCCGAAGGTGACGCCCGGTGTTTCGGTCCAGGTGGCGCCCGGCGGCAGGCCGCTGTCGCCCGGATTTCGCCAGTAGACATGCCACTTGTCCGCGAGGTCGAGCTTGAGTGCGCCGAGGAAGCTGTCGCCCGGCGTGGCGGCGGAGCGTTCGAAGACGATGGTGACATCGGCGTGCGGGCTGCTGGCAGTCGCCTGCGCCGAGGCTGCACCGGTCAGCGCGGCGACGGACAGCGTAAGCGCCGCCATTGCTCTGGCCGCCCATGAGACGAGTGCGCGCACGAAAACCTCGCTTCCAATCCGGTCATGTCCCAACCACCCGAAGCTGGGCGCCCGGCAGCTGGGGACCTGTGTTAGCAGCAGGAGGTAAGGCTGCGACCGGGGAGAGGTCCATACCCCTCCCCGGAACGTGAGCCTATGGTGTTCAGCCTAAACAGGCCGGTTAGCCCAGTTAGACTGGGTTTACCTTAGCCGGCGGTCTGCAGGCGGCGCATCGTGCGCTGGATGACGCGCTGCCAGTTCATCAGCGAGACCATGTGGGCGTAGATGGCAGCCAGGGCGCCCGTGTTGCGGATGTCCTGGAACTTGCTGTCCGGGAGGGCATTGAGGCCCTCTTCCGAAATCGCCCAGTAATCAGCGATTTTCTGGGTTTCGCCAGCATTTCCCTGACCGTCACGCGGGGTGAAGGCGACCGACTTCTGCTCGAACAGGTTGGCCTTTTCGATCATCTCGACGAACTCGACCGTGGCGCGGCGCTGACGCTCGAACTCTTTGCAGAATTCGATGGCGTCCTGGGTGAACTTCGAGGCGGTTTCGCCTTCGAAGAACTTCACGTCCGGCTCGGACGAGACCATGGAAGCTTCCGTGTCGACGCAGAGAAGCAGCTTGTCGCTCTTCGGGTCCGAGGCGAACACGAAGGGATAGCGGCGGGCGAAGGCCGGCAGGTAGGTGTCCGGGTCCGGCTGGCCGTTGGCGTCGATGTACTCATTCTCGTTCTGGCGGACGCCCATGACGGCGACCGGGGTTTTGTCTGCGCCCACGAAGATGATCGGGAAGCAGGTGGCGGCAACGCCGAACTCGCTGACGGTAATCGGAACCGCATGGGCCGTTTTGAGGAAGGAAAACGGAGCAGCGACCTGTTTAACGCCAAGGTTACGGTGCTTCTCCAGAGATAGCGGTTCCGGCTTCCGGTAGAACATGACCTGGCCGGTCAGTTCCGGTTGGCCGCCTGGGGCTGGAGTGCTCATTAACTAGCTCCTGACTTGATGCTTGGCGGTCCTTATCGGAAAACTTTCTCAGCCTCAACCGAAGCGAATCATATGCCTGCGCTGGACTGGAAATCTTCTTTCAGAGCCCTGTTTTACGCAGGTGGAGCGCTCGCCGCGGGAATCCTTGCGGCTTGTTCACCTTCCGTGGTCAGCGCGGAGCCGGACCTCGCTGCCTTCATGCAGCGCTTCAGCCAGAGCGAAATGAGCCATTCGCCTGAGCAGGCGGATATGCTGGGCCTGTCGGTTGAAGCATTTGGCGGGAGGTACCAATCCAAGCTTGATGATCGATCGATGGCTGTCGCCGAGCGGACGCGCGCGACACGGCTCGACCGGCTGCATGAGCTGGAGCTGATCAGGCGCAACGCCCTGGGGCGCGATGGCCAGCGCACATATGATTCGATGATGACCCTGCTGACCAATGCGGTGGCCGTGGAACAGCACGGCTATGGCTGGACGTCGCTGGGCTGGGCGAGCCCCTACCTGATTACCTATGCCGATGGCTCGTACACCGACCTCGTGAAGTTCATGACCCTGCAGGCCCCGGTGCGCTCGCGTGCTGATGCCGAAGACTGGCTTACCCGGCTGGAGCATATGGACGAAGCGCTGCGCGATGAGCGGCGCCGCTTTGAAGTGGATGTTGAGGCGGGCGCGATCCCGCCGCGCTCCATCATCCAGCGTACGCTTAACAAGGTGCGCGGCCTGACCCCGAGCATTCCGCGCGAACATCCGCTGGTTGTCTATTTCATCGAGCAGCTGGCGCAGATCCCGGACATTTCCGAAGAAGACATCGCCAAGCTGGTGAAGCGCGCGACTGACCAGGTCGGCGGTCCGCTCAAGTCCGAGTATCAGGCGCTCGCCAAGATGCTGGAGGGACTATCCGCGAAGTCCACGGACGATCTGGGCATGTGGCGGCTCAAGGATGGCGAGACGTATTATCGCGATGTGCTGAAGCTCTACACCACGACGGATATGTCGCCGAAGCAGCTGCACGATGCAGGACAAAAACTGGTCGATCAGATTTCGGCGCAGATCGAGCCGACGCTGGCTGAGATGGGTCAGGTCGAGGGCAGCATTGGCGGACGCCTGCGAACGCTGGCGATGGACCCCGCCTATCTGTTCCCTGAAACGCCGGAGGGGCGAGCTGCGCTGCTTGATGCCATTCGCGAGCGGATCAACTGGGCCGAGAAGTCCATGGGACGAATGATCGTGACCGGGCCCAAAGCCAAGGTCGAAGTGCGCGAGTCGCCCCGTATCTCGCAGGAATCCGCGCCTAGCGCCTACTACAAGGCCGCGCCACTGGATGGGTCACGGCCGCCGACGTTCAACATCAACCTGCGCTCGACGCTGGACTTCCCGATGTGGACGCTGCCGACCCTCAGCTTCCACGAAGCGGTTCCGGGGCATCACATCCAGGCCGGACTCGCGCGCGAGCGCACCAACCAGCCGCTGGTGAGCTACCTCATCGCGCAGCCGGTGTTCGGCGAAGGCTGGGCGCTTTATGCTGAAGATCTTGCGGACGAACTCGGCGCCTACAAGGAAGACAAGCTGGGGCGGCTTGGTTACCTGCAGTCCCTGCTCTTCCGCGCGGCGCGGCTGGTTGCGGATACCGGGATCAATTCGCAGAAGTGGACGCGTGCGGAAGCTTCGGCCTACCTGCAATCGACGGTTGGGCTGTCGCCGCAGGAAGCGGATGGCGAGATCGATCGGTACACGATCTGGCCGGGTCAGGCGTGCACCTACATGGTGGGCCGGGAAACCATTCGCCGGCTGCGGACGGGCGCGCAGCAGCAACTGAAAGCCAGCTTTGATATCCGGCAGTTCCACGAGGTGATCCTCGCGCCAGGGCCCAGGCCGCTGCCGGTTCTGGAGGCTGATGTGGCTGACTGGGTGGCCTCGCAGCGTCCTCAACAGGCCAAGAAATAACGCCGAGCCGGACGCGGGGGCGACGCAAACCGGCCCCAATCGGCGCGCCTCCTCACGCTCACAGAGTTGAGCAATGGGGACTCATATGACTCGCTTCCAGACAGGTTTTCTATTTGCGGCGTCAGCTTTGACGCTTGCGGCATGCGCCTCGCCTACGGGCTCGGAGGTTAGCGGCGGCACGGTTAAGGTCGGCCAGAGCGATGGCCGCGATGGCGTCGTTGTTACTGCTCAACGGCGCGAGAGCTCGGTGCAGGACGTGGCCGTTCCTGTGCAGGCGATCACGCAGGAGCAGGCCTATGCGCCGCCTGCGCCACCACCTCCTCCGGTCGGCATGCCGGCGCCGATGGGAAAGATGGACACGTATGCGCAGGTGATGCCACAGCCCATGCCGGGCGACGTGAACCGCGACAAGTATCAGGACGTCCAGATCAACGGCGTGAAGCTGGTTGCGCAGGAACCGGTTTCGACATTCTCGATCGACGTTGATACGGCGAGCTATTCGAATGTGCGGCGCATGTTGAATGCCGGTCACCTGCCGCCGAAGGATGCGGTGCGGATCGAGGAGCTGATCAATTATTTCGACTACGACTACGCACTGCCGAAATCGAAGAACACGCCCTTCGAGACGACCGTGAAGGTTGTGCCCTCGCCCTGGGCTGAGGGGCGGCAGCTGATGCATGTAGCGGTTCAGGGTTACGACATCAATCGCGATGCGCGGCCGCCGCTGAACCTGACGCTGCTGATCGACGTTTCGGGATCGATGAGTGCGCAGAACAAGCTGCCGCTGGCGATCCAGTCGTTGAAGCTGCTGATCAACGAGATGACGGCGAAAGACACGATCGCGATCGCGGTTTATGCGGGCGCGGCGGGGACTGTGCTTGAGCCGACATCGGGCGCGGACAAGGCAAAGATCATGGCGGCGCTGGACAAGCTTTCAGCGGGCGGATCGACGGCGGGCGGCGAAGGGCTGCGACTGGCGTATAATCTGGCCAAGCAGAACTTCTCGAAGAACAGCGTTAATCGCGTGATGCTGTTGAGCGATGGCGATTTCAATGTGGGGATCAACGACCCCAACGCGCTGGAAGACTTTGTCAGCCGTGAACGCGAGAGCGGCGTCTATCTCTCGATCCTCGGCTTTGGTGGTGGGAACTACAACGACCTGCTGATGCAGAAGCTGGCGCAGTCCGGCAACGGCATGGCGGCTTATATCGATACGCTGAACGAGGGCCGTAAGGTTCTAAACGATGACCTTTCGGGATCGATGTTCTCGATCGCGGATGACGTGAAGATCCAGGTCGAGTTCAACCCGGCGAAGGTCGCGGAGTATCGGCTGATCGGGTACGAGACGCGCATTCTTAATCGCGAGGACTTCAACAACGACAAGGTTGATGCGGGGGAAATCGGCGCGGGATCTTCGGTGACGGCGATCTATGAGATCACGCCGGTTGGATCGAAGGCGACGCTGATTGATCCGAGCCGTTACAAGGAAGCGGCGAAGCCTGCGGGGAACAGCAACGAGTTCGCGTTCCTGAAGCTGCGCTACAAGATGCCGGGTGAGAGCAAGTCGAAGCTGGTGGACCGGCCGATCACGGTGGCGGATCAGGTGACCGACATTTCGAAGGCGCCGGAGGCGACGCGGTTTGCGACGGCGGTGGCGGGGTATGGCTCGTTGCTGCGGGGTGACCCCTATCTCGACAAGTCGTTCACGTGGGATCGGGTGATCGATCTGGCGAACGGAGCGAAGGGTTCCGATGCGTTCGGGTATCGCGCGGAGTTCGTGCAGCTTGCGCGGCTGGCCAAGACGGCGGCGACGCAGGAGAGCCTGAAGACGCCGGGGGCTGGCGAGGTTGGGCAGTAGCCCTGCCCTGAAATCCAATTTCTAAAACAGACCGGGCCCGCGGATTGTATCCGCGGGCCCGCTTCTCGTCTGGCGTGGCGCGACACCTGATTGCTCAAGATGGGGCGGAGAACCCACAGCGCCGTATGACGAGGTTCTGTTCTTAAGCGGCGAGCAGTTCAGGCTCGCGCTGGAGTTCGCTGACGCCCTCGCTGCGTGGTGCGAAGACCGGATCGAGGCCCTGGGCCAGATCGGCGACTTCGAGGCGGCGTGCTTTCAGGTCCGCATTGCGACGGATGAAGATGGCGGTTGCGCCGTAGCGGCGGGCTTCGCGCCAGCGCCAGAAGGTGGCGACATCGCCTTCGACACCACCCTGATCGGCGACACGGATGATGCGCCAGGACCGGCCTTCCGGCGCCGCGAAGAGGACCACGCCGGCGACCTTCGCCCAGTCCTGCTCAGCGCCGAAGCGTTCGAATTTGTAGGAGGAACCGTTAGCCCCGCAGAAGTTGACTGCCCCGTTCGTCATGTTCTTGCTCCGTTCTTGTTCTCTGTTGTGTTCTCTTTTTGTGCTTTTCGCAAGCGGGTTGGCGGAAGTTTTTCGTAAACGAGAGGTTAAGGGGTGTGGCGGCGTGCGGGGAGCGTTTTCGCGCGCTGGCGCGCAGCCCACCTTCCCCGATTCCGGCATCGTAGGATGCATCAACGATGCACCGGGGCGGGCGCTGGCGGTGCGGTGCATCTGAAGATGCACCCTACGGGTTTGGGGTTCGTCTCAAGTGGCGGGGCGATGAGCTGGCGGTGGTGAGCGGGGTAGGCTGGATACCGGCGTTCGCGGGAATGCGTGGCATGGCCACGCTTCCAGAGGTTCGCCCGACGGTGGCCGCTACTCTTCGTCGACGTAGGGGTTCTTGTTGCTCTTCAGGACCAGGCGGATGGGGACGCCGGGGAGGTTGAAGGCTTCGCGGAGTTCGTTGAGGAGATAGCGCTTGTACGTCTCCGGCATCTCGCTGGCGCGGCTGGCCATGAGGACGAAGGTTGGCGGGCGGGTTTTCATCTGCGCCATGTAGCGCGGCTTGATGCGCTTGCCGTTCGGGGCTGGCGGCGGGTGTTTCTGTGTGACGTAGGCGAGCCAGTCGTTGAGGTCGCGCGTCTTCACGCGAGCGGACCAATCCTTGTGGACCTTCACGCAGGCGTCCATCAGCTTGTCGAGGTTCTTGCGCGTGACGCCAGACACGGGAACCAGCGGCGTGCCGGCTGCGTGTGGCAGGTGGGCGAAGGCCTGGTGATCCATCTCGCGGCGGGCTTCGGACGTGTTGTCGACCGTGTCCCATTTGGTGATTGCGAACACCAAGCCCCTGCCCTCGCGGATGACGAGGTTGGCGATCTGGATGTCCTGTTTCTCGAAGGCGTCGCGCGGGTCCATGACGAGGACGACGACGTCGGCGAAGCGGATCGAATGGGTCGTCTCCATGGTGGAGGCGCGTTCGAGTTTTTCCTGGACCTTGGCGCGCTTGCGCAGGCCAGCGGTGTCGACAAGGCGAATTTCGCGGCCGCCCCATGACCACGCGACGGTGACGCTGTCGCGCGTGATGCCGGCTTCAGGGCCGGTGATGAAGCGGTCGTCTTCGAGGATGCCGTTGAGCAGCGTGGACTTGCCCGCGTTGGGACGGCCAACGAAGGCGATGCGGATCGGCTTGGTGGGGTCGATCGGCGGAGCTTCAGCGTCGGGATCGAAGGGTTCTTCGTTCTCGTCTTCAGGATCGAGCGAGGCGTATTGGCCGAGGGCTTCGAGGCGGGCCTGCGCGTTGGCGAGGCCTTCGTAAAGATCGGACATGCCCTCGCCATGCTCGGCGGAGATCGGCGCTGCATCGCCGAGACCAAGACGCCAGGCTTCGTTGAGGCCATCGTCGCCCTGCTTGCCTTCGCACTTGTTGGCGGCGAGCACGACCGGCTTGCCAGACTTGCGAAGCAGCTGGGCGAAGCGTTCGTCGATCGGCGTGACGCCGGCGCGCGCATCGTAGAGGAAGATCGAAACGTCGGCTTCCTTGATCGCGATCTCGGTCTGGCGACGCATGCGAGTTTCGAGGCTGTCGTCGTTGACGTCCTCGAAGCCGGCAGTGTCGATCAGGATCATGTCGATGTCGCCGAGGCGGCCAGTCGATTCCTTGCGGTCGCGCGTGACGCCAGGCTGGTCGTCGACGATAGCGATCTTCCGGCCGGCGAGCCGGTTGAACAGGGTCGACTTGCCTACGTTCGGGCGACCGACGATGGCCACCTTCAGCGTCATGGGAAACTCCAATTCGACCGCCCTTGCGGACGGCCATCGGGCGCTCAATCGCGAGCGCCGCTCTACAAAACCCAGTAAATGACTTGCCTACTCTACTACTTGATAGCGATCAGCTGGGCCTGATCGGTGAGAAGGAAGATCTTGCCGCCGGCGGCGATCGGCTCGATCAGGACGCCCTGACCGACGGTAAGCTCGGCAACCGTTTCACCGTTCTGCGGAGAAAGCGCGAGAACGTCGCCGTAGGACGAGGTGATGATCAGACGGCCATCCGCCATCAGCGGACCGGTCCAGACGATGCGGTTTTCCTGGTTGTTGTCCTTGAACTCCGGCAGGTCACGCACCCAGGCGATCTTGCCGTCGATGCGGTTGAAGGCGGCGATCTTGGCGTTGGTGCCGACGACGAACAGATAGTTGCCGCCGATGACCGGGCCCTGCCGCGAGCCGAACACGCGGCTCCACAGGCGCGCGCCCGAGCGGCTGTCGATCGCGGCGAGGATGCCCGAGTGGCTGGCGACGTAGACGACGCCGTCCTGAATGGTGGGCTTGCCGGCGATGTCGTTGATGGCCGAGAGCGGCGTGTAGCGGCCGGTGGCGGTCAGCGTGTCGGTCCACAGGCGGCGGCCGTTGGCCGGGAGATAGGCGATCAGTTCGCCCGACGAATAGCCGACGGCCAGAATGTCCTGCGTGACGGCGGGGCTGGGCGAAGACAGGACGCGCGCGGATTCCGAAAGCGCCTGATCGTTCCAGATGATCTCGCCGTCATCGGTGTCGATGGCGTAGAAATCGTTGTTGGTCGACGTGAGGAAAGCGCGGTTGCCGAGGATGGCGGGCGAGGATGACAGCGGGCTCTCGACGCGGCGATGCCAGACTTCCTTACCGTCTGCGAGGCTGAGCGCGGTGACGTAGGCGAAGCCGGACGCGACGATGAGCTTGTCCCCGGTGATCGCGAGGCCGGCGCCGACGGTGTATTCATCCCATTTCGGATTGGCGGCCTTGAGCTTGTTCTCCCAGATGCGCTTGCCCGAGGCGATGTCGGTGGCGGTGACGCGCTGGTTGGCGTCGATCGTGTAGATGCGGCCGTCGCGGGCGACGGGAGCGGCGACGATACGCTTGAGCTCGCCCGAGCCTTCACCGACGCCGACGCGCCAGTCGATCTTGAACTGAGAACCGGCGGCGTAGTTGGCCGGATGCTTGGCCGAGTTGACGCCTGCCTGCGGCCAGTCGGCCGAGGGCTCAACGGCGGGGAGCGCAATGGTGGCGCTGGCGAGGGCCGGGTCAGGCGTGAGGTTTTCCGAGAGCGGGTTCACCGTGACCCGCGCGGCCTTTTCCTCTTCCGACAGGACGACAGGCGCGTTGCCGCATGCAGCCAGGATGGCCGCCATGGGAAGCGCGAGAAGCAGTGAGCGCATGGCTGACATTATTGGTTCGCCTGTGCGGGAGCGGATTGGGCGGGTGCGGATTGGGCGGGAACTGCGGGTGCAGTCGAAGCGGGAGCCGGAGCTGCCGGGGCCGGTGTGGCGGTTGCGGCAGGCGGCGTGGCGGCGGGCACGCCGGGGGCGTCGAGATTGACGGTGCGCTGCGGGAGCGTGGCGAGCGCCTGCTGCACGCGAGCCTGGACGCCGCGCGGGGCTTCAAGGTCGAGGGCGAGAGCTTCGAATTCGGAACGGGCGCGTTCGATGTCGCCGCCAGCGAGCGCCTTGGCGCCGATGAGTTCGCGGGCCATGGCGGTGGCGGGGCCAGGACGGTCGAGCAGCGGCTTGAGGTCTTTCTCGAGGTCGGCGAGCGTCGCGGTGTCGGCCTTGGCATAGGCCAGCTTGATAATGGCGAGGTCGCCCAGCACGCCCTTGTCGGCGGCGGCGGCGGACGCGAGGTGCGCTTCAACCGCGGTCATGTCGTTGGTGAGGTCTTTCTCGACGCCGGCGAGCATGTGGCCTGCGAGGGAGTTGAAGCCGGTCTTGTCGCCTTCGAGCTGGGCGAAGCTGGCGCGAGCCTTGGCGAGGTCGTTGGCTTCGCGGGCGGCGAAGCCGGCGTCATAGACCATGGCGGACTTGTCGATCTCGCTCTCGCGCATGCCGCGCCAGATTTCGAAGCCGGCGACGCCGACGATGGCGGCGCCGATGACCGTATAGACCACCCACTGCCAACGCTTCCACAGAGTCGCGACGGACTCCTCGCGCAGGCTCTGGTCGACTTCCTGGAAGATATCAGTCACGCGCGGGGGTGCTCCGAAAAGAGGGGCAACTTAACCGGGGCTGACCGCCCCGGCAATTCGACAAAAGCCGTTGGGATTATGGCTGTTTTTTGAGCGAGTAGGTCTCTTTTTCCCCGGGAAACGCCCGAGCCCTCACATCCGAGGCATATCCGTCTACAGCCTTGCCTATCTCGGAGCGAAGATCGGCATATCGCCGCACGAATCGCGGGGTCCAGTCAAACATGCCCAGAAGGTCGTCCGTCACGAGAATCTGGCCGTCACAACTGGCTGAAGCGCCGATGCCGACGGTGGGGCAGGAAACCTGGCGGGTTATCTGGACGGCGAGGTCTTCGGCGACCCCCTCGATGACCATGGCGAAGCAGCCGGCTTCGTCGGCGGCGGCGGCTTCGGAGATGACCTTGTTGCGTTCCGCATCGGTGCGGCCCTTGGCCTTGAAGCCGCCGTCGACATTGGTGGCCTGGGGACGGAGGCCGACATGTGCCATGACGGGGATGCCGCGCTCGACAAGGTAACGGACCGTGGCGGCTGCGTATTCGCCGGCTTCGATCTTCACGGCCTGGCAGCCGGTTTCCTTCATGATGCGGGAGGCGTTCGTGAACGCCTGCTCGACGCTGGCTTCGTAGGAGCCGAAGGGCATGTCGACGACGACGAAAGCGCGTTTCGAGCCGCGCATGACCGCCTGCCCGTGCATGATCATCATATCCAGGGTGACGCCGACCGTGGTGGGCAGGCCGTGGACGACCATTCCGACGCTGTCGCCGACGAGCAGCAGGTCGCAGCGCTCGTCCAGCAACGCAGCCATCGGCGCGGTGTAGGCGGTGAGGCAGACGAGCGGTGTGCCACCTTTGGAGGCGGCGACATCCTTAACCGTCTTGCGGGCGGACTGGACCTGGGCGGACATCAGCGTCCCCTCTTCAAACAGGGCCGCTGAATAGGCCCCAACGGCCTCCGAGGCAATCTATGGGCCGTTTACCCTAGTTTCGCGTCTTGTCGCCTGAGGCGGACCGCCCGGCCTAGCCACCCGACATCGGGTCTACGCCGATGAGCATGTAGTGCAGCTCGTAAATGAGCAGCAGGTAGAGGGCCAGGCCGACGGCTATCGAGAGCAGATCGCCCAGCACGTTCGGCTTGATGTTGGCGAAGCCGACATCGCCCCGGCGCTTGACCGCGATCCGGTCGACAACGCCGTAGATGAGGAACGATGCAAAGAGGATGATCGAGGCGAGATCCCAGTTGGAGATCAGGTGCGCCAGCGCCCAGATCTTGGTGGCGGCGAGCAGCGGGTGCTTCACGCCCTTCTTTATGAAACCGGCGGGCGGCATGTAGGCGGCCACGATCAGGATCATCGCGGGCAACATCAGAAGCATGGTGATGTGGCGGGTCCAGAACGGGGGCGCGGCCAACGGTATCCATGGCTTCAGCATGGCGTAGCCCCAGATCATGGCGATGAATCCGATGCCGGTTAGCGCCGAGTAGAGACCCTTGTAGGGGCCGGGCCCCATGCGGGCCGGCAGGCTGTTTTCATCGCGCGAGCGGAACGCCGTATAGTAGTGCGTTCCGAAGAACACGAGGAGGCCCGTCAGAAAGGCGAGCAGATACCAGAGTTCCATAACGACACCCCTGCTCCCCACCCGCGTAGATCAGAGCAAAGGTGTAGGCGCGAAGCAACGGGAGTGAAAGACCGGACTCAAAACCCAGCCCGTGCGCACGCAATCGTGGTTCGACGGACGCGCGATGCTCACCGTGACGACTACTCGGCGGCTTGTGGCTTGAGGGCTTGCCTAGCGTTCCTGGACCAGCACGGCGGCGCACAGGCTTGCCCCAGCGATAACAGCGGCGATGGTTATCATCATCGGATCGAAGCTGCCCTGATCGGCAAGTCGAAGTTCGCCGGAGAGATTGTTCCACCAACCGGACATATCCGGAAGCAAAGGGGCCATGTCGACAATGCTGGCGACAGCAACGCCGAAGCCGGCCATGCCAGCGCCGTAAACAGCAGCGCGACGCCAGCTGATGCCATCATGCGCTTGTTCGACAACGCGTTTGGTGAAGCCGTCGTCCTTGATCGCTGCTTCTTCAGCAGCGAACAGGCTGGCGAGGGCGTCGTCGCCTTCATCGGAACGTTCGGGGTGGTCGGACATGCCTGATCCTTCGAACATCATTGTCTCACGCTGACTGATAGGCGGCCAGCGCCTTTTGTAGTTTGGCCCTGCCCCTCAGAACCCACGATTTTACCGAGCCGAGCGGCGCTTGCATCGCAAGTGCAGCTTCGGTGTGGCTGAGCCCTGCACCCATGCAGAGGGCGATGGCTGCACGTTCGTTCTCGTCCAGCATCGCCATGGCGCGGGCGAGATCCATGCGGTCGCTGGTTTCGTTCGTCGCACCGGGGTCGCTGGCGCTGGTATCGTCATCGAGTTCGACTTCGATCTTTGCGCCTTTGCGGACGCCGAGAAACTCACGGTAGGCAATGGCGCAGACCCAGCCGCGGAAGGAGCCGCCGCGCCAGGTGGTTCGCCGCCGCCATGCGGTGAGGAAGGCGGCCTGGGCGATGTCGTCGCCATCGGACACGGAGCGGGACAGCCTTCGGGCCAACGCGCGGACACTCGCCTGATGGCGGGAGACAAGTAGGCCAAAGGCCTTCTGGTCGCCCGCCATCGCGGCGTGTGTCAGGTCCTGTTCGTCAGGGAAAGAACCGGACACGGGGGATCAGCCGCGCTTCGACTCGTTGGCGAAGAAGTGGAGGCCTAGAAAAGCCAGACCGATGAAGAGCGGGAACGTGGCGACGCCGAGGAGGCCACGCATCACTTCCGGGCCATCGCTGCCGGGTATACCCGTGCCAACGATGGTGGCGAAGGAGCCAAAACCGGCGGCGATCGCAACGAAGATAATGCCGCGACGCAGATCTGCGATCGGGCTGGATACACGCGCCATGGACGCGAGCGTTTCGGGGGTAAGCGGCTGGCCTTTTTCGATGGCCAAGCGGAGCGTCTTCATTGCTTCGGCGCGCTTCTTCTGACCGAAATACTGCGTGAGCCAGACGATGAGAATAATCATTCCGAAGAATGAGATCGGGATGAAAATTGAGGCGTCCATGGGCCTTAGGCCTCCTGTATCGGGGACCTGAATGGCCCCGTTTGCAGGTTAGAGGGCAAAAGACCTCAAAACGGATGCGGCCCCCGGAAAGAAATTTCCGGAGGCCGCAATTTGTTCGGTATTCGCTACGTCAGGACTTAAGCGCGGCGGCGTTCGCGGCCACGCTCCAGGCTGGCGATATAGCGGCGGTGTTCCTCGAACGGGTCCACCGGGCGCTCTTCGCGGGGACCGCCTGGCTTGGCGACCGTGCGCGACTCTTTCTTGGCCTTGGCGGCTTCCTTGATCTCTTTCTTGCGGGCTTTGCGATCGGCGCGCTTGAGCGCGTCAACCGAGAGCTCTGCATCGATGCGCGCCTGTTCGGCGACTTCGATGGCTTCGAGACGGGCTGCTTCGGCGGCGGCGGCGGCTTCCTCACGGATGCGGTTGCGCTCGGCCTTTTCAGCTTCGCGCTGGGAGCGGATTGCTTCCACTTTCGCGCGACGCTCAGCCTCGTGGTCGATCAGGACTTCTGCCTGAACCGTGGGCTTCGGTTTGAATTTTTCGAGAAGGGCTTTCTTCGCGGCCGCGGCGAGCGCCTGCCGTTCAGCAAAAGTCGAATTCTTGGGTTGCATCTAGGCTTTCGGAATCAACGGTGAATCGTTGGTTGGGAGATGTGCCGGGTACATAAGGCCGAGTTAGTGTTTCGTCCATACCCTGCGGCATTACGCCGAGTTCATTGCGTTCGTGTGTCAGGCGGCGTTTCCGACACGGTGTTTCTGTACCCACAACGGGACCAGGATGAGACGGTCGCCCGATATCGGGCGCGACATTCTGGCAGGGCTTTGGGGAGCATTTGCCGGGGGCAAATTCCGGCTTGGGGTTAGCTGCGAAAATCGCCTCTATTCCATCATCGTATGGACGCGCTTCAGGTCAGACGCGAAGTGGGCGCGGAGATGGCCTGAGTTTCGGAGATGCTCTTCCAGTATTTCTTGGGCCAGTATTTCTTGGGCACGTGCTGGCGTATCTGGTTCAGATTGGTGCGCGCCGGATTGAACGTGCTCTCATAATATGTTCGCCAGTCGATCTCTAAGGCGTCTGCCTCTGGCGCATCGGCGCGGGCGCCGGGCGGGCCGATGGCGAGTTCGGCCTTATCCCACCAGAGCGAGCCCTTGGGGGTGAGGATTGCCCAGTCCATCGACCTGAAACGGTCGACGAAGAACTGGGCGGTTTCCTCGACGATGTAATGGTCGGGCTCGAACCAGGCGATAAAGCGTGAGCCGTGGACGGGATCGTTGATCTCACGAAAGCAGACGAAGGCATGCATCTTGTGCAGGTCGCGGCGGACGTCTTTTGCGAGGCTGGTGAGCCTGGACACGAGCTTGTCGGTGGGGACGAGATGCAGGTTGGGTTCGGGGTTTTGGGGGCGGCGCATGCGCCAGATCAGTTCGTAGAGCAGCGCGTATTTTTCCGGCTCGCTGTTGCAGACGACGAAGCGGATGAGTTCGGTGACGGAGCGCGGGAGGATGATGGGCTTGCCGGCTGCGCCATAGGCGGATGACAGCTGGCCGCCGCCGAACAGATCGGGCGCGTCGCTGGAGCGCCATGTCACCTGCTCGCTCGGGATATTGGACCAGCTGAGGATGCGCAGCGCCTGGCGGAAGCCCTGAAGATCGGCCCCGCCTTTGAGTTCAATGTGCTGGTGGGCGGTGGGGTCCATCAGAAGAGGTTGAGCTGGGTGGGCTGAGGCGCGAGGCGCTGGCGGAGGTTGATGCGGTCGGGCTCGGTGATGGCCACGTCCGCGGGAATGCGCCGCTTGCGATTGGGCATCTTATCCACGGGCGCCTCCTTATGCGTCGTTCTATATTTGTTCCACCCCTCTTCAGTCAACATGACCTTGTCATATGCTTGGAAAAGACTTGGTCAGGTCAGGACTTTTCGCGGGACCGTCAGGCGAACAGCTTGGCCCAGCTGTCGGCCTTGAAGCCGAGCGAGAGTTTGCCGCCGCGATCGAGCACGGGACGCTTCACCAGCGTGGGATGGGCAAGCAGCAGCGCGACGGCTTTCTTCTCGTCGATGCCCGCTTTTTCCTTTTCGGGAAGTTCGCGCCAGGTGGTGCTGGCCTTGTTGAGCACCTTCTCCCAGCCGAGATCCTTCACCCATGACTCGACGAGCGGTTTGGTGAGGCCATCGGCGCGGACATCGTGGAAAACGTGTTTGTGGTCCTCGGCATCGAGCCATTTGCGAGCGGCGCGTGTCGTGTCGCAGGTGGCAAGGCCGTAGAGGGTAATGGTTTTGCTCATGAGGCTCATTGACCAGCTTCTGCGAGGGCGCGCCAGCCACAGGACGTTACAAGTTGGACGGCGGGATGGATTGGTTCGGTGCGTGAGTTATGTTCTCACTCAGCCATCAGCGGCGTGGAGGAACACCATGTTCACCGGAATGCGCTTTACCGCCATGGTTGTCGCCATGACAGCAGGCCTTGCCGCCTGCACATCATCTGAACCGGCTGGCGCGGCTGGCCAGCAGGCGGACAGCGGCGCGAAAGTCTGCATCCGCCCCGCCGACATCGTGCGCCAGGACATTGTCAGCGATGAGCAAATCAACTTCGAGATGCGCAATGGCGACAAGTGGGTGAACACCCTGCCCCGCAAATGCCCCAACCTGAAATTCCAGGGCGGTTTCACATGGGAGGTGCGCGGCATGATGGTCTGCTCAAACGAGCAATTCATCTACGTGAAAGACGACGCCACCCCTTGCCAGCTTGGCGCGTTCACGAAGCCGCCAAAAGCGGAATAGCTGTTTCAGCGATCAGCGATATGCCTGCGCAAGGCCATCGGATGACCATTGGCCCTTGTCCGTCAGCGTCTGGAACCGCTGTGTCCACGGCATGACGTCGACGCCTTTCGCGGCCAGCCAAGCTTCGTCGTAGATCGTGTCTGCATAGCGTTCACCGCTGTCGCAGATCAGCGTGACGATGGAGCCCTGCTCGCCTCTTGCGATCATTTCCGCCGCTAGACTGAGCGCGCCGACAATATTGGTACCCGTGGAGGGGCCGCAGCGGCGACCGAGTACGCGCTCCAGCCAGCGGCATCCCGCCACCGAAGCGGCATCCGGCACAGCCATCATGCGATCAATCACGTCCGGCATGAAGGAACCCTCCACGCGCGGTCGGCCGATGCCTTCGACAACGGGGCTCGCCTGACCTGTTCGCGTCATGTCGTTCGCTTCGAATGCGGGGAAGAACGCAGACCCGGCGGGATCGACAACACAGAGCTTCACCGTTTCGACGAGTTGGGGCTGATAGCGGATGTATCGGCCGACCGTCGCCGACGTTCCGCCTGTGCCTGCGCCGACAACGATCCAGGCCGGGATGGAATGCGGTTCGAGCGCCATCTGCTCGAACATGCTCTCAGCGATGTTGTTATTGCCGCGCCAGTCGACCGCGCGCTCAGCGAAGGTGAACTGGTCGAGGAACAGGCCGCCGCATGTGCGGGCGAGTTCGACGCAGTGCGGAATGACTTCGCGGGCGCTGTCGACACGATAGACGCGTCCGCCTTGCGCCTCGATGGCCTCGACCTTCCGTTTTGCCGTATCGGTCGGAAGAACTGCAGCGAAGGGAGAGCCGATCAGGCGGGCGAAATAGGCTTCGGAAATTGCGGTCGAGCCCGAAGAGGCCTCGATGAGCTGACGCCCTTCCCTAATCCAGCCGTTTGCCAGGCCGTAGAGAAACAGCGAGCGCGCGAGGCGATGCTTGAGGCTGCCGGAAGGATGGGTGGTCTCGTCCTTCAGGTAGATCGTCGCGCCCGGCAATTGCGGGACGACGAGACGGATCATGTGCGTATCGGCCGAGCGATGGAGATCGGCGCGGATGAGTTCGAGGGCGTGTCTGCGCCAGGCCTGATCGTTCGGCATACTGTCCTCGCCTCAGCACGCGCCCGCGAGCAGTTCGCGTGGCGCCATTCTACTCCTCGCCGTCGTCGTCGCGAACTTTGGGTTGGGCTTCGAGAAAGGCTTCGATCTCGTCCAGCGTGGCCGAGTATTCATAACCATTATTGCCGATGACGATCTTCCGCGAGTCTTCCATACGCAGCATGTAGCCGCCGTGTTCAAGGACTTTGCCAAACGGTTTGGCGCACTTCATCAGAAGCACGCCATAGCGATAGCCCAGCCGCTTGACGCGACGTTCCTGCGAAGCGGTGGCGTGTTTGCCCTGTCCCATGCCGGTCGCGCTACTCCCACTCGATCGTGCCGGGGGGCTTGGAGGTTACGTCGTAGACGA
>Ga0209311_1000701_pt1 | contig 29100 bp, 36 predicted proteins | sample AD_UKC045_MetaG_FD_184417 | JGI IMG/M metagenome (GOLD analysis project Ga0209311, IMG submission 184417) | Active sludge microbial communities of municipal wastewater-treating anaerobic digesters from USA - AD_UKC045_MetaG (SPAdes) (version 2) | ecosystem: Engineered > Bioreactor > Anaerobic >... | reverse complement strand
TGAAAAGCCGTGTTTCTTGAAGATGGCCATCATGTATTTATTCTTGTTCTTTTCTGTATCAATATCCTCTTGCCACCGTTGATCCAAAAGGCCCTTTACATTGTTGGCCTCTTCCTCAGTGATAAGCCCTTCTTGCAGTGCATACACGTTGAGCGTGTAGGCATAGAGCCTGTCGTGGTTCATCCACTGGGCAAGCTCTCTGATAATGTTGTTTCGTTCGTTCTGTTGTTCCTGTGTCATGGTTATACCTCAATATAAATGTCGATAAGTTGGCGGATTTGATCCGCGATGGATGTTCCAGTGACTTCTGCCACTTGGCCCATATACTGATGCTGATACTCAGGGAGACGTATAGTCATAACCCTGAGTTCAAACAGTGGATTTTTCTCTTTATTCTTCTTTTTGGGCATCAAGAACCTCCAAGAGATTATTGGTTATCTCGGTGGACAGCCTGTTTATAATCTGGGATTCTGTTTCTCCTGAGAGATAGAGCTTGATAACCTTTCTTCGCTTGTTTAATAGACTCCGTGGGTATCGTTCAAACCACTTCTTGTGGAGTCCAAGCCAGAGGCCATTGAAGGCATCGAGGTTCAAAACGATGGTAGACTTGTCCCAAGCTGTCCAGTCTGGGCAAGTTTTAACCCTTACATCACATTTTCCGTAAAAGTTGCAAGTAAAGCAGGTGTTCATTAGATTCTCCTTGTATTTTTATAGAGTTTATGCAATCTCTGTGCCCGATCATATATCCATCTTCTTCCAACGATAGGTTCAATGGATAAAATAAATGATCTATAGCTCTTTGATCTGTAGCAGTTCATGAGTACATTCCGCCAATAGACTGTATCTGACATAATGTCCTCTATGACAAACCTCGTGTCTTCCTGTTGTACTGGTTCTGGGTTTGATATTGGCTGTGTAGATATGTCTTCCAGCTTGTCCAACTGCTTGTTCTTCTTGTTATACAGATGATAAATGACTTCGAGGTTGAGTCGGGCCGCGAATGATCGGCACACCCATTCAGGGTTCTTTAGATACATTTCCATGAATCTCGTTGAAGACTCGTAGGAAATAAAATTTATTTTTTCTTTCGGGAAAAAGGATATGCCAGTCTTCTTCAACTGCTGTGAAATGAGAGGGCGGCACATTGCTTCAGCCTCTCTTTGTAGCTCAACCAAGATAACAGGATGTCGAGATACCAAATACATGGTTTGCAATGTAGCCGCCCTCTTCTCATCAAGCATGTGTTTTATCTCTCTCTTTATTTCGTTTATCTTCCATGAGTCTAATATACTTTTCAAAAAACTCAATGATGACTTTTTCGTATTCATCATTTTTTACATTCAAATCCATTCTAAGTTTGCATTCAAACTCTTCAAGTTTCGTTTTCATTGTTCCTCCTCTGGATTGTTGAAATAGCCTACTGACCTATGCATATTACCTACTCCCTTTTTCCAAATTCTAACTTTTGCACGTATTCGACAAGATCAAATAGGGCTTTGTGCTCATCGTCTTTATTTATCTCAAACCACTTTGTTGCAGTTAGTCTTACATATTTTTCCAAACATTTTGGAAGTTTTCCAAAACCAATAAGTGTTTTTTCTTGTTTCATTCTTCCTCCTCTGGATTTGTAAAATATCCTACTGACCTATGTTGACATCGCTTGCAGATCAAAATCTGGACATCCTCGTTTACATACTCCTCTACATATGAATGCGATCCTCCGCACTTGCACAGTTCATCTTCTGCCGGTGTAAAGTCTGGCTCAAAATACTCAAGAAACTCATCGTCTGACATTTTATTTCTCCTTTACATTATCTTGTAAGCAATATCATCAATAGTTAAATTTATTTGTATTTTTTTGACTCTAAATAGACTCTTTTTAGCTCTTGGCAGTAGACATCAATGTCAAACGACTTTCTTGATAGAAGTTGCTCGATAAGCTGGTGATCCCGTTTGCACAAGACTGCAAACTTGTCTTCATGTAGATCGGTATAGTGTGCCTCGTCGAAATGGTGGACCTGCAATCCAGTCTTGTGCCTCATTCCGCAAATCTCGCACTTGTACTCCTTCTTCTTTATGAGAAACAGCCGCCAGTTTTTCCACTGGTGTGTTCTCCTGTATTTAGTTTTTTCTTGACTTGTCATGCTTCTCCTTTCAGGATAGATATGATCCTTTCCCTTTGATGTTGTTTTCGCTTTACTTTTGCCATTGCTTCAAATACAAGCTTGCTTTCATAGTATTTATCTTCAATGAGAATAAAGCTTTCTTCGTCGCTGTTTGCCCTGATGTCATCGGTAAGCTGGCCGGTTGGTTGCCTGTCTCTCTTTTTCTTATAGTCTCGATACTGATAGTTGAGTTCCATGGTGATGATCCGCCAGAAGTAGGAGAAGGCAAGCCCGCGATCTATAGTATAGGACGGCAGATACCTGAAGGCTCTGGCAATGGCGATGGACCGCCAGTCTTCCATTTCCACATGCTTCCACCTGACCGAGTTGGCGATCTTGCGAAAATAAAAATAAATTTCTTTTTCATTTCCAGACTCAATGGCCAACTGCATCTTGTTTTTGTCAATCTTCTCTGTGGTAATCTTTGCCATATTTATATCCAAATAGTTTTTCGGCTACATCCTCAAGATTATGGTAAACTACCGCATCCTGTAGACAGTATTCGCACTTGCAGACCAAGAGGTATTCATTTTGAAACATCTCGATCCACAAATGCTTTTTTCCTCCAAAACACGGCCCCATCAACAGCGGCAAAGTCGGATCAAATCCATTTATTTGCTCCACACAAAATCCCTTGTAATAATAATCTCTTTTCCAAAAGTCTTTTCCACTTCAGTACAGTCAACCCCATCGGCAAACAAGACCATGTGATCGGAAGAAGACAGTACGAGGCCCGGATTCTTTTTTACAAGGCGATAGATTATCTCGGTGTTATTAGATGTTATTTTTGTCATTTTTATTCTCCTTACAATAAATATGCTCAAACCGAGTATTCGGAAATAAGGAATGGCTGAAGCTCTGATACTGGGATAAGATAACCCCACATGTTTTGGTTGAACCTGTAATCCCTGATCTTCGACTCTCGCCACTTTGACTTGTCTGCCGTCTTGTACCAAGCCTTGATCTTGTCAAGATTATAGAGATAGACCTTGTTGATCATGGCGTAGATCAGGACGGTTGGCTTGTTGACCCGAGAGTCAATCTCCATCCAACCGGCGCGAGGAGGATAGTTATCCGGCTCGGCGAGATATTCGGCAAAAATCTTATCGTAGTTTCCATTGACAATCTTGTTCTCAAAGAAAAACTCAACCTTTCCGACCTTGGCGAATCCATCAACCTTGAGATTCTTTTGCTCGTGAGTGTCTGGCTCAAACATTGTATATTCGTCAGTGATCCTATCAAGTATCGGCTTTACTCTGGCCCGAAAGCCAGTTGCCTCAATGGCGGACTGTTCCTTTGTCTTCTCTGTCCAGCTTCTCATTTCAGGGCCTCCATGGCAGATGCGATCTGTGATCGGATGCTGGACATGGCCTTCGAGTGCCTGTTTGACTCGGCATCGACCAACATCATCTTGGTTGATACTGCGTGAGTCGAGTGATCCGGTGTTGTGATCCAGACCACAAAGCCAAAACCGTCTTCATAGGTTAGCCCGTCGATCAGGCCATTCGGATAAAGGCTCAAGGCATACTGTTCAAGTGTACTCATTTTGTTTCCTCCATATATATCTTGTGGGGAAAATGCAAATAGTGAAGAAAAAAAATAAAAAAAAAGAGGCAAGCCATTTCTGACTTGCCCCTAACCGGAGAAAACACACCAACAAAAAGAAAGATTATTCCCTATACATATAAATATGCTTTTTTTCTGATAAAATCCCTAAAAAGTTGTCACCGACCAGCCTTTAGGGAGGCTATAGCCAAGAAAGGTTCCCGCGACAGGATCATAGTACCCGCTCGATCCCGCATCGACGATGGTATGATAACCAGTAGTTGTTTGAACTGGAAGGACTTTGACAGTCCAGCCAGAGAGTTTTGCCAAGTAGACGAATAGCACACAGTCATCCAAGCACACTCCTTGTCTTGTGGCCAATGTGGTTTCAGGGCTTTGGACTGTATCCAAGTCCTTGTATTCACCCTTATACTTGATGTTGTAGTGGATAAAGTCGTTGATATCAGCAAGAGATTGAAAGGACGAATAGTCGGTTACGGTTGGAAGCGTGGAACAAGAGGAGAGCAGAAGGGCGAGCAATATCGCAACAATGATCAACACCACCACCAGAATGTGCTTCACCCTTCTACCCTCCATAGTCAAAACTCAAAAGAAAGTTTGGCCCAAATCTTGTCACTGGAAGAGTCAAGCTTATACAGCGGATCAGAGATGTATCCAAGCGTGGCCAAAGGATGCGAACAGCGGTGAGTATAGCCAAGCTCAAAGTTGTCAATCTTCAACCCAGCCTCAAAGACATAGGACATGTAGAACGGATAAAATGTGGTGGTTAGAGGATCATGTGGAACCATCCAAGTAGTTACATCGCCACCGAAAAGCAAGTAGTCAAAGGCAAAAATCCTCGTGTCGAGTGTGATATAGAGGACATTAGTGTCAAGATTGAGCTTATTTTCCTCCCAGTCAACCTCAGTGGACCGAGGAATAAATCCGCCCTCGATGTAGAATGTATTCTGGGCAAAGGCCAGAGTTGCAAGAGAGATAAAGGCAAAAACAAGTATCATCTTTTTCATGGTTTCCTCCGGTATCATGTATCATTATCTTACCACAACTCTGGCCAAAAGTCAAATTTATTTGCTGAATTTGTCTACATGGGTTATCCTGATGTTATAACCTTCGCATTTGAAGTCCTTTGGTAGCCGGACCAAGGCCGTGTTCTCCATAAAAAGAACCGGCTCATAAATACCCTTCATGTCAGTCAGGAATCTGTCCTTATCTTGACCGGCGATCAAGTCCACATTCGTATAGGTATCGCCATTGTTACCGGCAAGGATTTCCTGAATCTCCTTGTCAATCTGCTTTTGTGTCTTAAACCACATAGTGTTTCTCCTTGTAATAGTATATCAGTTCTCGAATACTTTTTCAAGTTTATAGAGCCTATACTTGTCGGCCCATTCCGAAAAAAGGCTGTCGGTGAACCATTCCGGCCTGTCCTCGTGGATGATCAAACACCACTGGAAGTAGTTGGCCTTGGTCCAAGAACACAAAAATAAATTTTCCTGTACGCAAAGATTGTCCCTGACTGGATACCTCCTCTCAAAGCAAGCTTTCGTGTCGGCAAGCACAAACTCCAAATCCTGCGAAAAATAAAGCAGGGCACCCGCGCTTGCGTACCTGTTCCACAGATACAGATACTTGTAGGTCTTGTCAAGCTGGCACCACTTGGCGGACATGATCATGCCCTCCTTCATGAACTGGTCTTGGATTTCCTTCTTGATCTCGATCATGTCTTGGCTCTGAACCGCCTTGATCCATTCCGAATTCATTTTCGCACCTCGCCATTTATCTTACGCACGGTGGCCTGAATGTTATCTTTGGAAAGAGATTTTATCTGGTCCTTAGTCAGAATGTCGTGACCGAAGGCGAGCTTGCCGTCCTTTATGATGAGATCGAAGCGGGATACCCAAAGGTTCTGGACGTGATCCATCTTGTTCTCAATCCACGGCACGTTGTTGTTGTCGTTCACCCACTTCCAGCATTCATCCTGATCCCAGATTCCATTCTCATCGCAAAGCCGCTTGACGGACTGCTTCAAATTTATATTTATTTTTTCTTGCTCTTCGTAGGACAGAACCTTCTCTTCCGGTTCGAGCCACCTTAAAAACTTGGTGACATTGTTATGGAAAATAGTCATGGAACCATCAACTGGCGACTTGAGTGTAGTGTTCAAGTATTTGACATAGCTGGCCCACTTCAGGATATTTTTCGAGGCAAGGGCAAGCTGGGCATCTGAGATGTTTTCGTCATTGAGAACCTTAGCCTTTTGGCTTTCTGAAGCGATGAATCCTTCTCTAAAAAATACGGCTGAAATGTTCTTTATGGCAGATATTCTTTCTGATACATTTGCTTCATATGTTTGGACGCCCTCCCCTTGTTTTCCTTGAGCTTCAGTTGCTTCTTGGTGTTCATTTTCATCTGTTTCATCAAACTCACCCGCGCCTTCTTTCTTTAATTCTTTAATTGTAATTCTTATATTGTCTTTCTTATTAGATGTTTGGGATACCTTGTTAGGTATATTTGGGATACCTACATTGGTGTCTTGGGGATACCTATTGTTTGGGATACCTACTTTTTTCTTGTGAGACTGTTTTTTAACGGCATCAAGATTTTTTAGGTTAGTCCAGTCGGTAAGAATATAGGCCCTCTGTCGAAGATCAGCATTTTCATCATATTCTGAAGCTCTGACAATCTTTATCGCGCCTCGATCTTTAAGGTGTTTTATATTGGATTTTACTGTTGGTAGGGCTATTCCAGTATCTTCAGCAATACGCTCTTGTGACGGCCAGCAAACCATTTTGTCTCCAAAGCACATTGAGGCAAGATAAATATAAATTTTAAATTCTGCCAAACCCCAATCCTTTGTGTCCCTATAAAAGCTGTTTGGGACTACCATTGCTTCTTTCAGATTGCATTTCATTTCAATACTCCTTGTAATAAAAAAACCATAGATATAAGAGAGTGGCGGTTCTCTCATACCCATGGTTTGGTAGCACAATATAAATGTCCGACTGCTTTTGGATTGTCTTTCCGCCGCAGTCGGACAATCCTAAAATGTTTTAATGTACAGTCCCGATGCCTCAATGCTCGGCCTAAATGTAGCAAATCTCCCCTTGTTTTCCCGTCGCTTTCAGAGCTTGGTAATGTGTTGCAAATGTGTTTACAATATATCTTGCAATCTTTTTGACAAAAGTGAAATAATCTTGAAAAATAAAAATTCTTTTTTTACGGCCTTCATGGTGGACAAGAGCTTTATGACATCTTGAGGGTTGTTGTCAAGAGCCCATTGGAGTTTGAGGGACAGTTTTGACAGATGTTTGTCTTGAGTAAATGCGTATATACGCTCATCTGTTATCACCAAGAATAGCCCATCGGCCCTGTAATACGCTTCTGCCGTCATACTAATAACTATGCTAAAAAAGAGGACGGTTCTTTCGAACCGCCCAGATTACAAGGAGGGAGAAATGTCAGATGCGATAGCCTTCGGTGCTTACAGAAGGATAACCTCCTTCTCGGCAGGATTACTTTGCCTCGCAAAGCCGCATCCACAATAAACTATGCTTATTTTTTGATCAGAATAATGGTTTCTATGACTACAACCGGCAAAAGTATACAGACACTAACGGTTAATGCCTTGTTCCAGTTTCTCGAAAGCGTCAATGATAAGCTCAAGTTTTCGAAGCGCGTCATCTGTTCCGTCAACAAGTTTTCTTGCTGTTTCAATATAGCCTTGTCTAACTCTATTTGCTTCTGCAAGTCGTCGATAATCCTCTGTTGCTCTTCTATTTTCTCCTTGGAGATCGTTGTTGAGACTTGTAAGTCTTCCAATATCAGCTTCTCTTCGGCCAACTGAGTCTCTAAGCTCGACAACTGTAGCTTCAAGCTCGCGTTGTTTAGTTCTATAATCCTCAACTGTTCTTTGGCTTGCTCTGATAGAGACAAAGTAGACTGTGCCGAAACACAAAGCGGCACCAAGAACAAGGCCAATAAAAAAATATATTTTACGCATTTCAAGGGGTATTCTTTTCTCCTTTGAGGTGTTTGTAAAGCTCTCTTAATCCGATAAACACTGCCCAAGCAAGGGTAAAGGTATATTCGGAAATACGCCCGGTAAAAAGCCCGTATGTCGAAGCGAGAACAAACAGGCCCTTTACCGAGCAAAACTTATAGAGAAGCTGGAACACCCGGCTTTTCTTTATTTTGTCGAGCATATTAGACTACCGCAACAAACCACTTTTCAAAGTCAGTCTTTCCCCAGACGGTGATCGTCTCTGTTTCAACAAAGTTCTTAATAATGGTTTCCCAGACAATGTAGTTGTCCTTGTAGGCATTGAGAGTCTGTCCCATGTGATCGATAACCAAAAGGATTGCGTCACCCTGTGGATCAGAGTCTTGGGTAAGAGTTACTGTGGCGGTGTCTACCGTAGCGGTGTATCCGGGGAATGTAGCGGCGGCTATCTTAGTGGCCACCTTGGCTGGCGTGTCGTCGGTATCAAGCACGGCCACGACAATGGGCTCTTCCTCAAGAAACTCAATAGTGAGATCACCTGAAGCAGTCGCTTCAGCGGTTACTTCAATCTCGATAATGAGCGGATCATCATCAGAAGCCTTGCTGGTGGAAATGGCGGTGGTTACTCCGGTTTCTGCTGGATCAACCGCAACCTGTCCTTCTGGGTAGGGGTATTCGCTCTCGTTTTGATAGATGGAAATAACATCTGGGTAGGCCACAACAAGAGCTTCTGCCGTCGCTTGTGCTCCGTCAAAAGCCTCACCAACTGCCAGCCCAGCTATCCTTGTATAATCTGCCATGGTAAATCCTCCTTAGATTTTTGTGTAAAAAATATATCTTCCAGACGGCTTCCACTCATAGTCATGAAAGTCGTAAGAGTCATAGATTAGGTTCTTGTCTTTGTCACAAAGCACAAAGTGCGTTCCGACAACTCCATTCGTTTTTCTCATTTCAACGACATACTTATAGTTTTTGTAAACAGGCGTCACCCAACCCCAAAAGGTTGTTTTTTCATCAAGTTCCTGTCCAACCTGACAGATTGATATAGCCATCTTCTTGGCCTCATAGGCAAACTCTTTCATGATGTGATCAGGCTTTTTTATGTCCTTAGACACAATATATTTTTTTTCTTCTGATCTTTTCCAGACGGCATTGTATTGCTCGGCAGTAAACTCTATTCCCGCCTCAAGCTCTATAATCCGCCCAAGTGAAAGAAAATAACAACCAACTGATCGTATTACTGGCAATAACTCTCCGTCATTTTGTTTCATTATCATCTCCATGATAGTATTGTATGTTCTCGTCTATGTAATCCATAATGGTGGCCAGAAGATGCTCCCACATCTCTATGTCCTGATACTTGTTGTGTTCATAGATTTGTTTGATATATTCTATGGCACTATCCCTAAACTCTTTTTTATTCATGGTTTATCCCAAAATGTGCGACAGCCAAACCCTAAGAGTTGTTTTAGTTGCTCCACCCAAGGCATTCATCCTGATCTTCCTTGAGTTCCTTTTTTAACTCACTGAGTTTTTCATCGAATAAAGCGACGATGGGAGTAAGGTTATCTGGTGTCATGTGTCGTCGTTCTCCTTGTCTGTTTACATCGTAGTCCATGTTTTTATCCTCACACATATCGAGGGTTTTCACCCAACATATTCAACTTAACCAAGTCCAAGTCTACGAGTGCTGTTTTCGCAGTTCCGGCCTTTGTTGATATAAAGCAAGCATTATTTGCCGTGCTGTTGAGAGTTATCCCAGTGCTAAACGACGCAACCAAGGTTCCATCGTCAAGATAAAGATCAAAGTAAGCCGTGCTACCAAGTATTTTGATGGAAAACTGATACCATACTCCTGTAGATAGAGTTACCGTATTTGATGTATAGGTTCCATAAGTTCCAACTACTTTTGCCGTACAACTGGCTCCAACCGCCTCCCAATAAACACCGAGTGTCGGTGCGGTTGCTGTCAAAGTATTATGAATACCCAGTCTCGTTGTAACCGTTGCCACGAATGACAGCGGACTATAAATGGCCGAATACTGCTTTACATTTTTTATCGTCAAGGCATTGGCTTGTGTAGCAACATAGGCTCCGCTATTTGTAGTAGTTGAACTGGTTATTCTGACGCTTCCGGGGTGATCATCGGCAACCGCTCCTTGAGCAACAGTCCCAGAAGCAACAACTGTAGTGATAAAACCATCCGTCACGTTTCCACTGGCTGTAAGCAAAAAGTCGTTTCTGTAAATAGAAGACACATTGATGTTGTCTATGAGGGTTCTCCACCTGCTCCACACTTCATTCTCTCTTGTTCTCCAAAGGATTCCGCCAGATTTTGTAATGTTGGCTATCTGGGTTCTATTATCACCAGAAGTAAAAGATATTCCACGGGCATTGGTGTATTGTGATCCAGTTATCGGTGCGCCTATAGCCTCGCTGTTGAAAGTAAAAAACCTTGAATCTGAAAGATCATCGATATTTTTTATTTCTTCCGACTCTGTATTGAAGCCTGTAGACAGCTTGATCGTCTGTGTCTCCAAAAGTCCAGCCTGTTCGTTAATCTTTTTTAATAGATCGAGATCGGCCTTCTGGATTTCAAGAGGATCGTTTATAGTTGCAAGCAAGGTTGAGTCGTATTTTACGGCCATTATTCTATCCTTTCAGGAGTTCCCCAGTTGCCAGTAGTATCCATTGCAGTCGTGGTTCCAGACTCCATCTGAGCCGCTGTTGGGCCTTTGGGAACAGTGGGAGGAAGAGCCGGGTTGAAGATGCGTTGGGCCTCTGCGGCCACTCGCACATCGCCCAGCGTCCTGACAAAATGTTTCTTTTCTTTTACTTCAGCCTTTGCCATGACTTCTTGTGAGGTGTGATCTTTTGGTTTATATTCAGACTTTGCCATATCGACAAACTTGTTCATTATTCCAGTCATTTATTTCTCCTTATGCCAGTCCAAGCTCTTTGAGCGAGGTATAGTTCATGCCGTACTTCTCTTCGAGCTTTTGGAAAAGAAGCTGTTGCTTCTCTTCTGGTGTGGCTTCCAAGTCCAAGATGGCAGAGATGTCAGCCTGAATGGTTTCCTTGGTGGCCTTGGATGGAAGATTACCTTCATCAGTGACGAGTTTGGCAATAGTATCGATGACAGTAGCCTGATCCATCTTTTGCTGTGCCGACTGTGCTGGCTCAAGAATGGACGAGAAGAGTCCGGGCTTGGCGAATGTTGAGGAAATATCTTTTCCCTTGAGGGTTTCAGCCACATCAAGATCGCGGAGGAAGTTTGATCTTTCTTTCTTATCTCGATAGAAGAAGCTGGCAGTCTTGCGAGGATCAAAGTTGCCCGTCATCTCGCCAACCTTCTTGACGTATTCCTCATATGTCATGGTATCAGCAAAGTTGAGAGCCCAGTATTCAACCATCTTCTGTCCAAGTCTGGTGATATATTCTTCACCAAACTGTTGCTCTTTTTCCTGTAGAGCCTGTCCTTCCGGTGAATCTGCCGAAACTGGTTCTTCTCCAACAGGAGTGGCGATAGGTTCGTCAGCCAAACGCTCTGAAATGAGCTTTCCAGCTACGCTCGTGAGAGCTTCAGTCTTTGGCAGTTTGGCCAATACTTCAGCCACCTTACCATTGGCAATCTTTTCTGCAAACTCAGCAATCTTGTCGGCAGGGAGTTTTCGAATAGCTTTGGCGAGCGTAATGCCAATCTGCTTGTTTGCCGCACCGGCCAGAGAGCCACCAAGTGAGGCGGTAATGAGCTTGGACCAAGCATCTGGGTTTGAAGGATCGTCGATGACACCCTTCACTTGAGAGCCACCACCGACTGCCGCTCCGACTCCACCGAGTGCCAACTTGAAGGCAGTATCGGAACCACGGACGGTTCCAGCACCAGAGATTCGCATATCTTCGAGCTTGTCGGCCATCTCAAACGGCTTCATCATTCTCCACTGTTCCTTAGCCTTTCCTACATCGAGTCCAGAGAGCTTTTCTGCCTCTTCCTCAATCTGTCCAAGGATGGCACGAGCAATCTTCTTTTCATCTTCACCAGTCTTATCTCCGAAGATGATCTCCTGAAGATATTTTCTCTTGTTGCCAAAACCTTCAGTTGCCTCAGTCTTGGTTACAATATCGTTTACCGCGTCCATGGTTCCAACATTGCGTTTGATAGCCTGAGCCACATCTTCAGTGTCGATAACCTTTTGAGCGTCGGTGGTAAATCCAGAAGCGTCAAACTTTTCTGCCATATCTCGCCAAGTTTTCTTCACATTGTCAACAAGCTCATCGAGCTTTGGTTCCCTGTGAAGTTCAAACTCATCAGCCAGATCGGCGAGTTCTTTTACATATTTCTTGACATCTCCACCGGCAAACTGCTCTTGCGCCCGCATAACCTTGTTGGTAATGTCGGCTCGCTTGAGGATAGTCTTGTTTGCCCAGTTTTGAGCCTCTGCGAAAAGCTCTGGAATGCGTCCAATGGCCTTTCCGAGCCCGTATCCAGCGGCTCCGACTGCTCCACCGAGTGCGGCACCCTGTGCGGCCTCTCCAAGATCAATCTCACCGGTTACAAGCCTCGGGAGAGTAGCTTCAGCAGTTGCCAAGGCTCCTCGGCCTACGGCACCACCAAGTCCCTTAACAGCCTTGGTTCCCTTGATAATGTCGCCAGCGGTATCAGCAACCTTGGCAACTTTGGCGGCAGTGGCGGCACCCTTGGCGAGCTTTGCGGCTTGGAGTCCTCGTCCAACGAGCTTGGCACCAGTTCCGATACCTTTGGCAAGAAGTCCACCAGTAGGAGCAAACGCACCAGCAATGTCTCCAACCAATGAGGCGGCTTTGTTTCTTTCTCTGAGAGCCTGAAGGTTTTTGTAGGCATCAGAGCTTGCTACCTTGACGAGAACGTCTGGGATACCAAACAACGCAGAGTTGATAGCAGAGTATCCACCAGCGGCAATATCTTCCCAGTTGAACTTTTTATCATCTTCGGTATTCAAAGCTGGTGGAGTTGCTGTGCCTGATCTGACATACTGTAGGGCTTCTTCTGTGGTCATATTATTATCCTTTTAATCTGGGATGATGGAGGCAGGAGCGCCTGAAGCACGAGCGGCGGCACGGGTGGCCTCAATCTGCATGCGGGCAATCTTCTCTCTTGAAGAAAGTTCCTCTCCACGAGCTTCTTTTTCTGCAATCCTCGCAAGTTCAGCCTGTTGGGATTCCCAAGTCCTCTGATCTGCAATCCTCTTCTGATAGGTAGCCTCTTCACGAGAAGCCCTGTCTTCTTCAAGTTTCTTTTGATAATTTCGCTCATCCTGAGCAAGTCTTTCCTGATATTTGTTTTCAATGTTGGTTGGCTTGGTTATTCCGCCCCTCTGGTATCCCACAGCCTGTAGAATATCGAGAACTGGAACGCCATATTTCTTGTATAGATCGCCAGCCATTTCTCCAAACTTCTTTTTCTTTGGAGCTTCTGCCTTTGGTTCAGCAGGTGCGGCTGAAGCCATAGTGGCCTCATAAGGTATTTCATCTTTTGCTGGTTCTGCTGGCTTGGGAGGCTCTACAGCAGGAGCCGGGGCCGGGGCTGGTTTAGCTGGGGCAGGAGCACCAGTCGGAGCAGGAGGAAGTTCAACCATTCCAGATTCCCTGCCAATACCAGTTCTACCAGTTCCAGCCAGAGACTCAGCTACTTCAGCAGGAGGACGTTCAAAAAATGTATTTGCTCGTCCGGGGTTGGCCGCAACGAGTTTCTTGAGAGCCGGAATATCCATTTCGGCAATCTGCTCACGAGAGTACATTGGAAGTGGCTTGCCATCGGCTCCAACAAGTTCTCCCTTGTCGGCCAAATCTCGGAGGTGAAGGGCAAAACTACGATAGTCAGATTCAAGTGCTTCACCCTGAGCTTCATAGTGGCGAGAGAAAGAATCTTCTCCTTCTGGTGAAGCTGGGGCTGGTGCCGTGGGTTTCCAAGTGGTATAGGCTTGAAGAGCAATAGCATCAGCTACAGCAGGAGATTTTCCTTCTGCAATGGCGGCGGCACGAGCGGCTTGTCCCGCATCAGTTGCGGCCAGTTCCTCTTCACGAGTTCTTCCGGCTGGTTTGGTAGGAGCAGGAGTTGCAGTAGGAGTGGCTGGCTTTGGAATATCATAGGAAGTAGACAAAGACATGGCTTCGGCTGGATGAGCCTTTTCCCAAGCAGTCTGCTCGGTGAGTAATCTTTCAAGTTCTTTAGTCTGTTCTGTCGTTCGCCTTGGATTGGCAAAAAGCTTTTTTATCTTGGCGATACGAGCGGTTACGGTTGCGTCTGCCATTATTTTGCTCCTTCGAGTTTGTCAACCTTGCGAGCAAGCTGGATGACAAGATTGAGAATAGCCGGTGAGAGTTCTGAGGTGTCGATCATCTTGAGTCCCTGATCGTTTTCATGGACTACAGACGCCAAGGGAGTCTTTTCCAAGTCTTGGGCAATGACTCCAACCTTTTCTCCGGGGCTGTTGTATACTTCTTCCTTATACTTGAAGCGTACAGGACGAACCTTCTTTGCTATGTCCATGACATCAAAGTTGTCAAGAGTTTCACGAGCAGACTGAAAAATATCTTTCTTTGCATTTTCATCTGACGGAACTTCTTCTTTATTTGCCTTGTAGGCAGTTCCAATCTTGGCCCCAGCAGAGATATTTGAGGATGGTTTTTCAAGCATGGATTTAAGAGAGTTGATGTCAAACGAAGACTTCTTTTCTCCGACTTCCTCTACATCATCCTTGGCTCGTTCATCAGACATGGTAGCGGCGGCACCGGCAATGGTTCCAATGGTTCCCCAAGTATTCGAAGCAGTCTGGTTAGCATTGGCAATCTGTTGCTGTCCAATGTTGGCCTGTCCTGTAGCGGCACCAAGCTGGGTATTGAGAGCGTTCTGTGCTCGGCCAGCCATCTGTGCGCCTTGTCCAGCAAACTGCTGAGTGGCACCCTGATACTGGTTTCGTCCAGATTCAAGGCCCTGCTGATAGGCTCCGGTATAAATGTTTCCAGCCTGTTGTCCAGAAGCCAAAGCCGCCTGTCCCTTTGAAAGTCCAGACGAACGAGCGGCCTGAAGAGCGGCCTGAGTTCCCTGAGTAGCGGCAGTGCGGGCCGACTGTTCAGCCTGTCCCTGAGCGGCAACATTGGCTTTCTGCATATAGTCGGCGGCATTCTTGCCCATAGACTGCTGTGTTCCAACATCATAACCAGCACCCATCTTGGCCGCTTCGGCTCCCATGGCTTTGGCTTGAGTTCCTACAGCAGTTGTGCCTTTGGCCGCAGATGCGGCGAGTTCACGGCCCTGTTTCTTGGTTTCAGTTCCAAAGAGTGCTTCACCTATGGATGAAAAGAATCCCATTTTATTTCTCCTTATCGTGATCGAGCGGCGGCTACCGTCGCAGTTTCAGCCCTGCGGAACTCTGGAAGCACAGACACAACGATGATCTTGTCGTTGGTGTCCAGCTTGAGAGACGTTCCCAGTGATCGCTGGTATTGCGGTTGCAAACGAACTCGTGCATATCCGCCGTCATTGTAATCTTTTGGATTTATCGTCCATTTCACATTCTGTATTCTCGAAACGTCACTGTCGATGACATAGGACGTTCCTGTAATCTCTACTTGATCCTTATTCTCGTTGTATATAGTTACCACCCAGTTTGCGAGAATACTTTTTTCGTTGAGGTTGAATCCAAAGTAGGGAGTCTGAAGGCTCAACGGCACGACAGTCGAGTTGGATTCCTTGTAGTAGGTGTACTTCCAGTTCTTCTGATCGTTTCCGATGATGATGCCATTCACCGTGTCATAGTATTTCAGTGAAGTCTGACTTGCCTTCTTCGGAGTCTCGGTAACCACACCGTCTCGAACCCAGATGAACGAGGTGTCAGTGTCCAACACGAGAGAGTTGTCTACCGTGGAGAAGAGTCCAGAGTTGATGAACGGCATTTGGTTCATCCTCTTGAACTTGTTGAGGTTTCGGCCTCCCTCAAAGGTGTAGATAGAGTTGTCAAAGTTGCTTCGGAAGTAGGCTTCAGTTGGCGTGGTGGCAATGTGAACAAGTCCAACAGCGGAAGTAACCGGTGTCTTTGAGGAGAAGATACCATTGGCCACATCAATCTGAGCGGCGAATATGGTGTTTCCATCAAAGAGATAGGTTTGTCCGAAGAGAAGGAAGCTGTCGTAGTTGCCAACAATATCGTTTCCAATGCTGTATCCGTCATATTCCGGCTTCAAGAAGGTGGTAATACCGGCTACCTGAGCGGTTCCAGACTTGTATTCCACTCCAAGAGATACCGGCAAAATGGTGGTTGGAGCATAGACGGTATCTACTCTTGAGGAAACGATAAGCTCAGAGCCATCATTCAATGTTGAGTAGGAATAAATGTCGTTGAAGTAGGTATCAACCGAGTATTCGTTCACACTTGTGGCTACGACAGGAATGCGGTATCCAATAACCTCAATGTTGGTTGAAGTTGGATTCAGGATTGTCACGAGCTTGTCGCCAGTGTCAATGGAGTTTGAATACTTGCCTTGGATAAAGCTCGCTATTTTGGTTGAGACAGTCGGGGCCACAGTCGAAGAAAAGAGCATCCGGTTGTTGTAGTCGATGGAACCCAAGCGGAGAGTATTGTCTGACGGATCGATGATGTTGAGTGGAGAAATGGAGTTGAGCTTGTAAATGTTGGTATCAACCCTCTGAACCCTGTCAACAATGTTGGTTCCGATCTTGGTGATGATGAGCTTGTTGTTGTAGAGGTAGACGATCTTGTCATCGTCTTTCCACATTGGCGTGTAGGTGTCATCAAACTCACCGACGTTGGTGATGATGGTTCCAAGAGAGTCTGAGGCAATACCATCAAGTAGGGCAGTGGAGATGTAAGACTGAACACCATTCGTCCAACCGACACGGAACTCAAAGGGCTTACTGGGAGTCACACCGAGGTTGTTGGTGAGCTTTCCGTAGGCATTGATGAGCGTATTGGTGTTGCCTTGCACAACCTGATAGAGTCCGGTTACTGAAGACTGGAACTGAGGTACATAGTTGTAAATGTTGGTTGCCGAGGAGGTTAAACGGAATGTAAAGTCAGTATAACCAAATCCAGCCTGAGACTGAAGCACATTTCCATTGCCAAGAACATAAGGTGCAGGAGGATAAACTACCGTTCCAGAGTAGGTGGCAAAGTCTGTGTAACCAACAAGTCCAGTGGCCTTGATGCTTGATCCATCATAAATGTTCCTGCCAGACTGATCTGTGGTGGTGATGATGTGGCGGGTGAGGTTGTTTGAAACCTGCGGAATGGCAAACCGGCAGTTGAGCGTGTTGATGGCCTTAGTTGCATTGTCGAGCGTGTAAGCCTTTCCAACCGAGTTGCCAGTGAGGTTAATAAGATACAAACCATTCTCGTATCGGTAGGTATAGAGGTAACCAAGTGAGTTGAATCCAGTGAGCAGATTGGCAGTTACGGCTCCACCCTCAGAATAGAATGGAGTATAAACACCGGCTTCGGTAATACTGTTGGTTGTAGAAGTAGCTCCTGAGACAATGAGTTGGCTGTTGTAGTCAACCATAGTATTGATGTCGTTGGCACCAATGATCATTGCGTTGGAAGAGAGTCCGGTTCCGGCAGTGTAAAGAGTCTTTTGGGCCAAGGCATCAAACGATCCAAGGCGTCCACCAACTCCTCCAATGGCCAAGGTATCACCAATGGCTTGGATCGAGTTGATGTTGTTTGAGCCAATGACAGTTGCATTGTCGGTGTAGGCGACTTTCAAAAGATACATGGAATACCACTGAGAAGCTGAAGATAATGTAAGTATAAACTTTCCATTACCATATCCGACTGATCTCCAGCTACCACCCGGAGCAGTTGTAGTTTGGAATGTCCAAATGTTTCCATCTGGTGAGGTTGCTATTCCAGCAGTGGTGGAGTTTGTTTGTGCTAAAGCCACAAAGAGACCATTACCATAAGTGACTGATCTCCATACACCGCCCGGAGCAGTTGTAGTTTGGAATGTCCAAATGTTTCCATCTGGTGAGGTTGCTATTCCGGCAGTTGTTGATGTTGTAAAAGCAACAGCCACAAAAAGTCCATTGCCGTAAGTTATAGAATACCAGCTACCACCCGGAGCAGTTGTAGTTTGGAATGTCCAAATGTTTCCATCTGGTGAGGTTGCTATTCCGGCAGTTGTTGATGTTGTAAAAGCAACAGCCACAAAAAGTCCATTACCGTAGGTGACAGATAGCCAGTTTCCACCCGGAGCAGTGGTTGTCCTAAATGTCCAAGTAATGCCATCTGGACTGGTTGCTATTCCAGCAGTTGTTGATGTTGTAAAAGCAACAGCCACAAAAAGTCCATTGCCGTAAGTTATAGAATACCAGCTACCACCCGGAGCAGTTGTAGTTTGGAATGTCCAAATGTTTCCATCTGGTGAGGTTGCTATTCCGGCAGTGGTGGAGTTTGTTTGTGCTAAAGCCACAAAGAGACCATTACCATAAGTGACTGATCTCCATCCACCGCCCGGAGCAGTTGTAGTTTGGAATGTCCAAATGTTTCCATCTGGTGAGGTTGCTATTCCGGCAGTTGTTGATGTTGTATTTGCAACAGCAACAAAGAGTCCATTGCCATAGGTGACAGATAGCCAGCCAATAGAACCCGGAGAACCATCCGCTTTCACCACCGTCTGCAACATATTAGCAGTCGTCTGGTTATAGTTGGCCCAGCCATATCCTCCAAACGATCCGACCCTTCCTCCGTCACCAGCAACGACTAACTGTGAGTCGAAAACAGTCATTGCATTGATGGCATTGGCTCCGATGACAGTTGCATTGTTGGTTGGGTAGGCCGGGGTTGAGGCGACAGAGAAGATGGATTTGGTGGATTGGTCAGATTGTGAATATGACATTGACAGTGTTCCAGTGCCACTAATTGCATATTGCAACACAACTCCATTACCATATGCCAATCCAAAGTTAAGATTAACATTTGTGGTTGATGTTCTGGCTGTCCATGTAATACCATCTGGTGAAGTTGCAATAGATGTTGTGCTATTTTTAGCCATAACAAATAGCCCATTAGCCCAAACACAAGAAGACCAGTCATAATTTGATGGCATTGTTCTTTGTGTCCATGTAATACCATCTGGCGATGTATAACAAAAGTTTATATTGGCACTCGGAGAAATCCAGATGTTGTTGGCATATACTGGTTTTGTAAGTTGTGCGGTATATGCCATTGTTCTGACTGTCCATGTAATACCATCTGGCGAAGTAGCACAGGCATTTGTATTATTTGTTGAATCCGCAGATACCCATAATCCGTTTCCATATGTTGCTGGGCTAAAGCTATCTGTTGACACAATGGTTGAACTATTCCAATCTACAAAATCTGAAGTATATAATATATTGGTTCCGTTTTGGAAAAGATAAATTCCATTACCATAATCTCCAAAAGAATATCCTGTTGAGTATTCAACAGGATATGAATATGTTGTCCAAGTGATACCATCTGGTGAAGTAGCAAAATCTCTATCATTTGAAGAAAATGCAATAAATAACCCATTACCAAAATTTATTCGTGTATTTGATGTTGATATTATTGATGGAAGTTGAGATATTATTGAAAAAGAAACACCATCTAACGAAGAATATATATTTCTTGTGTTTGTCTGTAGCATTACAAACTTACCATTTCCAAATGATGCTTTAAGTGTATAGAATGGAGAAGATACGTTTGCCCAGTTGACTCCACCCGTGATCTTCATCGATCCAACCTTACCACCAGCACCGGCCACAACGAGAGTCGGATAACCATCTGGATCAGTCCAAACAGTCATGGCGTTGATGGAGACTGCTCCAATGAGGGTTGCATTGTCGGATACACCGGCAACATTGTAGTTCACAAAGGCGGCAGTGCGTCCATTCCAAGAACCAATCTTACCAGCACTACCGGCAATAATGAGGTATTCTCCAACCTGCAACATGGCAGTCACATTGTCGGTAGAGATGACAGTTGCATTATTGGATACCACTCCACCAGAGGACCAGATAATCCAAGAGGTTCCGTTGTAAGAACCAATACGGCCAGAAGCTCCGCCAACCACGAGATAGCTGACGCCACCATATGAATAGTTGGCAAGACAGTTGATGTTATTTGATCCAACGACACCGAGCGTGGCATCACCAGAGTTGAAAATACCAGTTCCGGTTCCAGAACCGTCAAAGTTTTTCCAAGCAGAGCCGTCGAACGAAGCAACCTTGCCTGAAACACCGGCTACGATGAGTTGGTTGTTGTAGACGATAGAAGCGTTAATGGCAGATGATCCGAGAGCGGTGGTAGACTGCAAAGCCTTGGCAATGGTAACACCAGTGTCAGACTCTTTCAAGATGACAACCTGATCTCCGAGCCTGAGTGCCCACTCCAAACTGTCTGCATATTTCATTCCATTATATCTGACGAATGAGAGTGAGGTATAAAACTTGAGGACATCAGAGAGATTGGTGAAGGTTACCTGACGAGTATTCAAAAGCGTCTGGGTATAGTCGTATTCAGACACCGTGATCACATTGTCGATCAAAGTGCAAGTGACATAGGAAGAAGAATCCAAGAAGACATCTTCAACACCTTCAACGGCAAACTGATATTCCACTCCGTAGGAACTGGCCTGTCCGATGGATTTGCCATCAATCTTGATGGTTTTATAGTCAGGTGTGGATGAGTTTACAATGGAAATAGTTTTGCCATCTTCAGTAATAACATATTGTCCAGCCTCAGAGTAGGTATTTTCAGTTTCATAGAGGTTGGTTACTCCACCATCTCGCTCTATACCAGTATTTACAAGCATTGGAGCAGAGGCATCTTCAAAAGACTTGAAGTCTTGCTCAATAGTGTCAGTATTGATGGAGTTTCGGATATTAACTTCAAACTTTGCGGTATCGTCCATGTTTTTCCTCTTTTAGTCAAAACTTGCGAATTCGCCATGATATTTTTTCGCGGCCTCGCAGTAAGCGATGTGTGCATCTTCGGCTTTTTCATATATGCCAAGATATTTTCTAATACCATTGATAGTTATCAATGAAATATACTTACCATATTTGCTTTTATACACTCCTTTCTTTTTTAGAGTGTTGTGACCTGATCTATTTCTGCTGTTTTCAGCATTTGTGCATATTCTCAGGTTGTTTCTACAGTTGTTTGCAGGATTTTTATCAATATGATCAACCTGCATATCTTTATCTGGATTCGCAATATCTCGATGAAGAAAATGATGTGAATATATTCCAGATTTTCTCTCACCCCTCCTTATGCACTTCAGCTTTCCTTTTGAATATAAGGCCCCCCAGTTGTAATCTAACACCCAAGCATCTACATCATCAACATAAAATGGAATCTTATATTTTCCACTCGTATATGCAGTTATCATTTCATCTCCTAATAGTTGAAAAACGGACAATCCCGAGCCCTACGCTCTGGAAGTCCTTCATCTCTCTTCAAAACGTCAAAGAACCTGTCCCAAATCTCAGCCAAACGGGCCAAAAGTGCAGTCAAGTCTCCATTTTGCTTGCGCCTGAAGTCGATAGCACACTGGTAGGCCATAATCTCATTGGCTTCGTTGATCGGATAGATGAAATCCGTGTCATCAGTGGTAGAAACAGCCTTGACTTCAAGCTGATCATTGATGAGAGCAATGAAGCCATTAGATGGTTGGCCAATGTAGGACACATTGAGTGCCAAAACTGTGTCTGCATTCTTGTGAACCACACCAGCAGAGTCGAGATAGTAGTAGTTGGTTCCATCGCCAGAGATTTGATCAGCCAATATGCCAAGCGATACGGCATTGTTGTAGATCAGTCCGTCTGAATCCTTGATGTAGTAGATGCCAGTGTCAGTAACATTCACACCTTTCGTGGTGTAGGCATACAAAACAACGGGAGTGGAACCATCAAGATTACACTGATAGGTGTCTGTCGCGTCAGAAAAATATATTTTTCCTTTCGAGATAGAGAAGGTTGTGATATTTCCTACAGACGTAATGGCGGCGGGAACGATAGTAGACTGAAGATTGGTAGTGGCTCGGAATATGTCACCCCCTTTTAGGTAGTAAATGTATCCAAGATTATAAATGACATTGGAAAGTCCAGTAGAGGTATAGAGAGTGGTGGTTGAGTTGAGTGTGGCTGACTCCACCTTGATAGTAGTTCCGGCAAAAATGTAGATGAGATAGTCGGTATTGTCTGAGTTGTTTGGATTGATGACTGAGAAGTAGTTGGGGCTTGATACATTCGTCTTGTCATACTGGGCAAGAGAAAGACAGTAGTTCCAATCCGGCTCAGGAATGGATGGAACGATAGGGGCTGGGTAGTATTCGAGCCTGATGGCCGAAGGAAGAGTGGAACCAGTAACCCAGAGTTTGTTGGCCCGCCATCGGTACTTCGGTGATCCTGACAACCTGTTCCGACTATCGGTAGCAAACTTGTACATGTTTGTCCAGCCACCAGTCGTGTCCCGGTAGTTTACAAAACGAATCTTGTAGACATCTGCGGGAACGGTAATCTCCCATTCGTTGGTTCCAAGCTGGACAGCGGTAGACATGTCAAGGAAGATTTCAATGAGAAAATAGTCGTCAGATGAGTCAGTGATCTTGGAATAAATGTCTTTCCAAGATTCATAAAGAGACTGCTGTTCATCTGAGGTTGAGATGAAGAGTGAGTTTGGAGTATCAGAAAGCGAGCGGGCGCGTTTGATAATATCTGTTGCAAGCATGCGTATTCTCCTGTGCTTAGGATTTCATTGTATATAGTTGCAATATAGTGTTCGCGAATACAAAAAAAGAGGAGAGCCCTCTGTAGAAAGGGCTCTCCCGAAGAAACATTTTTTATATCAGCTACGAAACGAAATTTATTACGGCATTTTTTCCGGGTGCCCGCAATGCGAACGAACCGTAAAGCTGAAGGATGACCTGAGACACTGGGCCAGAAGAAGCGAGGCTTCCGGGCTGGACAGTGATGTAGTCATCGAAGATGAAGGCGTAGGTGTTCTTGACATCAGGAGTGCTGACGCCATTAACAGCCTGAACTCCGGGGTTGTTGGCAGAAATGCCATCATTAACCGGGGTGTCACCGTTCGTGAGCATGGCGAACTCGATGGTTTCCTCATCGATAATGTAGGCGGTGAAGCGTGGGCAGAACGGATCATCGTAAACCTTGTCAACCCAAGAGGTATTGAAGGCATACTTCATGTTATTCAAACCACGGACGAACTCGTTGCTCTTTCCCTTTGCCTTACCCATATCTGTTTGCTGGAAATAGGTGGTCTGGGCGTTGACTTCGGTGATCACCTTGTTGTAGTCATCAGGATTGATGACGAGCCACTGAGGATTTCCACCGGCATTACGAACGGCCTTCACAGCGCGAACAATACAGTCAACATATTTTTCAGAACCAGCAGTGTTACGAACAACGTAGTTACCAGCCAAGCGATCAGGGAACACAGAGCGATCAACGCCGAAGAAGCTCGTGCCAATGTAGGTAGTCCAAGTTCCACCAGAGCGTCCAGCGATGGTTGGGAGCCAGCCAGTAAGACCAACAGGAAGAAGAGGTGTGGCACCAGAGCGGCAACCATAAATCTCTACCCAGTCAGTAGCGGCCCAAGTCTCATTGGCACCAGCGGCGGCATTGAAGGTAACGGAAGTTCCATTGATGGCGGTGACGGTGCAAACGAGAGTGCGGAGGTTCGAGGAGGGAAGAGCACCATTCGTCACGATGAACTGAGAACCAATGTCGAGCTTGACAACGAGAGAGAACTCAACGAAGTCGATGGTATTAGCAGTACCCTGAGTGATGGTGCCAGCATTAGCACCAACCTGTCCGACTTCACCAAATCCCATACCATAGAGAGCGGTGGCAAACAAGCGCCTAAAGGCGGCTGTACCATCGTACATCTTTACGACAGGAACAGGAACAAACGCTCCACGGATATTCTCAGACGCGAGAACTTCCTGAGCACCCACGTTGAAAATGGAAAAGAGTTGGCCGGGGGTAACGGCGAACTGAACGGACTTTGAAGTTCCACTGGCGGCATTGGTAGCGGCGATGGTAGCATCACCAGCACAAGCTCCACCAGAGCCATAGTTAGCCGCGAAGTTGTAGGTTTTTCCACCAACGCGGTTTTTCTTGATGTCACGAAGAACGGGGCTTGCCCTCCAAAGGACAGACTCCATCTCCTTGTCGGTGTCATTATGTTATCGTAGAGGCTCTTTATCCCCTACTTCATACGGTTTGTCATCCCGTATGATCAGACTATATCATCATCGCTTTCACGATGCTGGGCGCTCGTGTCGGGATTATTGGTTACCATCCTCACCCGTTAGTCGTTGAACCTTCACAACTACTCTTATTGGTTTCGTTGTGCTTGGATGCTGATCGAGCTTTTCGAGTTGTCCACGCCTTCCTGTTTGGTTCTGGCCCATGTGGTTTTCTACTTGGGTATTTATTCCCAAGATGATGCATTGAGTTGTGCTCAAATGCATCCACCACTTCCAGATTGTCTATATCATTGTTGGTTGGGTTTTCATCCTTATGGTGTACCTGCATTCCAGCAGGTATTTTGCCATAAGCCTGTTCCCATAGCCATCTATGATATAAAACCTTTTTCCAAGCTCCACCTATCTTCACCTTGACATATTCATATCTACTGTCTGTTGGTTTATACGGTTTTGGTCCCATCATAACAATAAATATGCTCGTTTTGACGCTTTTCCAGCAGTTCACCCAGTTTTATTATAGAGAGGCAGATCGACGGTTTACCACTCTTTGAACACTGTAAGAACGGCACTGTCAGAAGTAACAGCCATTTATTTCTCCTTATTAGAAAAAGATTTTATTTTTCGGGTTGGGCAACGCCCAACACATTAGAACTTGACATCGCCAGCGCGAGACTTCATCTTGCGAATCTTGTCGATAAGCTCATCGGCCTTCGGGGCTTCGGCTTCACTGGATTTCTCGATCTCGACTTCAACGGCCACGGGTTTCTCTTCTCCGACGCTCATTCCACGAACCTTCTCAAACTTTGCCTTGAGCATGTTTGCAAGCTCCTGAACCTTGGCATCTACGGCAGAGTCGTCAACGGATTCCGCTGACTGCTTAAACTCCTCAAGCTCGTTGTAAAGCTCTTCGTAGATGTCCTTGCCCTCGGAAAGCTCGGAATAGAAATCCTTGTATGGACCCATGAGGGAACCATACTTCTCAGAAAGTGAACTGATGCCAGACATGCGTTCCTTGGTGTTGTAGAGATTGATGATACCACCAAGAATCTCTTCATTGACGACCTTGGCAAGTCCATCAAGCTCATCGTCCATGGCCGTAATCTTGTCGAGGATATTCTTGATAACCGTGATAACCGGTTCCAGTTCCTCATTAAGAACCTGACAAATGAGTTGTACATCGGCCTGTTCATCTGAATGCATTTCGTTCATGTTATTTCTCCTTATATATAGTTTCAGTTTTTTGACACCCATTTTTACATGGGAGGTTGTTCAGGTGGCGGTGGCCCTTGCTCTGGGGCAGGTGGAGGAGGGGGCGGTTGAAGGGCCGCATTGATCTCATCCATCATGTCTTTAAGCTGGGCAATAAAGGCAGTAAGATTCTGCAATACTTCTGGCTTTTCATCATTGGCATCAAGCCTCATGAGAGTATTCATAGCCTGTCCAAAGAGAGCCTGAATGTTGGTTCCCTCATAGAAATAGAACATGCCAGTCTTTGGATCGGGGCCATCCTCAATAACACGTTCGATAATCTTTTCGTTCATATCATGAGCGGCAGTAGCAATGGAGTAGGCGTTCTCAAGATCAGGCATTTCCAAGAGAGTTGCGGCAAGTGAAGGATCAATAATCTTCATGCCAATGAGCTTTTCAATCTGTTCCATCTTAACCTTCGGGTCTTTAGACAGAGAAGAAGAAGCAGAGAACTGAATGTTGAACATTTCCCGTTCCTTCTTAATATCCTTCCAAGTAATAGCAGAACGGGATCGACGGCGTGGAAGTACATCTGCATCCTCTGGCATAACTTCGATCATGCGCTCGGCAAGAGCCTGTACAAAATGGATGTAGGTTGAGAGAAGGACGTTGTGTCGTTCAGACTCTACGTCTTCAAGCGTCTGAAGAGCCACACCAGAGTTGAGTCCACTGGGCTTCTTGCTCTGTGCAGACAACTGGCTGACGCCAACCATGTTGTAGGCTTTCTGCTCAAACATTTCAAGCAACTGCAAATAGGACGGATCAATGACAGGGGGAGTGGCAACAGTGATGGGGTTTCCACCAGACACAGCCATATTGTATTCAAATATGTCACCGATCTTGGCTGATCCGATCATTGAAGTCTTAATGTCAGCCCCTCGTGGAACGAATATCAGATTGGCAGGTGACAGTTCAGCGGCCACAGAAATCTTGTAGGTTAGATCATCTATCATTTTTTGAAGACGATAGACAACATCAACCATGGAGTCAGAGAAGGCTCCCTTGATCGGGTCTTTGTAGTACATCCAAACCATCGGTGCGACCGCATAGTCAATCTTGCGAGTCTGGAACAACTCATTGCCAATAAACTTGTATTGAACCTTGTTGATCAGATCATAGTAGATACGATAGTCAACGTAGGCATTGGGCGTATCTTCAAGACGGGCATAATACTCTGTTCCCTTCTTCAAGAGATGTCTGAGTGAAGTAAGAGGATACTGCTTGCGCCTAACCTCTACTCGGGTTAGATCGCCAAACGTCATCTCAGCCACATCGAAGATAAACTCCCAAGGAGACAGTTTCTTGATGGTAGCAGTCTCATCGTCAATCCAAAGAACACCCATGTCAAACACCAATGCATCGGTGATGGCATTGACAGACTTCGGATAAACTTTTTCCTTGTCATAGTATTCATCAAAGAACACCTGAGCATTTCTACAGGTTTTTACAGTCCTAAAGGTTCCCAAGACTGGATTGAAGAAGGGGCGAACCTTGGTTTGACTGAGCTTGCTTGCAGTGGTATCAACGCACGAACGAAGGATATTGATGTAAGGAATGATGCCAGCCTCTTCATCCTGCATGGTGTAGTAGGCAATAACATTTCCATAAACAGTCCAAATGTCCTCATTGCGGTTGAAGTTGTTGTAATAGCGGTTAAAGTTGCGACGGTACTTGACATCCCGACGAGCGAGAAAGCCTTCCATCTGGGCCATGTCTTTCAGAATAAAGTCTGTATCTCGCTTCATTAGAATCCCTCCACATATTTCTTCTGAAGCCGATCAAAGTTATCCTCGCGTTTAATGTCGAGCTTTGTTCCGTCCCTCAGAGTGACAGTGATAACAACTCCATTGTAGGCCGAGTTGATCAAATCCCTGACAATGCCATAGTTGAGATCAGTCGCAGACAGTCTGTCCAACTGCTTCTGTTTCTTCTCGGCATCCTTAATCTGTTTATAGGCTGTAAGCAGTGCGCTTATATTCATTCTCTTTTTCTCCTTATATATAGTTTAGGCGTAGAGCAGAAATCTGAAATAAAATTTATTTTTTGTAGTTTACCCAGATAAGCGAAAGTGCATAACGAATGGCATCCATAATGTCTGGGTGGAATATATCATCGTCAATGACACGGGTTAGCTCATCCCTATCGTTACGGGCAAAGACAGTCTTCAGTGCCTCATCGGCGAACACACCTTCTGGATCAACCTTGAGAGAACCGTTTCGGACTTCTTCCTGAAGCATTTCGACTTGGAAATCCTTATCAACTTTGTAGGCATCAAGGCAAGGTAAACCATATTGTGTCGCAAGCTCGAATGTAATCTTCTTACCGGCTCCCCCTGCGTCTGAGTAAATGTAGAAGAAGCGATCTGGAATAGACTGAAAGACAGGATCGGTTTCAATATACTTCATACCTTCCTTGATCTTGTCTGATAGTTCTGTAATGCCAGTACGGTTGCCCTTATGTTCATAAACAAGCCACTTCTCTGGCTTACTTGTAGAGAACATGATGATGGCAAATCCATCAGCATCAGTGAAACCGTAGTCCAGACCAGCAGAGAACTTGATGTCTGTCCTCGGTTGAGAGTTGATCCAGTTGGCCATTTCCTGTTTGTTCAGATTGTTTGCTTCAGTGAGCCTGAAGCACAAGGCGTCATCATCATAGGAAATCTGTCCAAGGTATTCTCGTTGAAACAGTGGTGAGTTGTCGGTGAGATTCTTGTCTATTTTAATCTGATCAAGAACCGTCAGATAATCTGGAATGAATGGATTATCTTTGATGTTGAAGTTGAAGCGAGCGGCCTTGCGGCTCTGATCTGTCCAAAGCATTTCCCAATACGTTCCTCGAACCTTTGGGCCTGTACCAGTCAGGATCATCTGTCCCTTATAGTCCAACAGCGTTGGCTCAAGTATCTCATCGATCAGAATGGGCAAAGCCTTTTGTGACTGAACCTCATCAATAATGATAAGGTGCCACTTTGATCCTCTGAGCTTGTCTCGCTCATCTACTGTTGTATTGCCTACAAGGTGTATCTCAGAACCGTTAGACAGGCGGATCAAACCTTCTGTCCGTCTTTGTTCAGCTATGTCAATACCCATGGCAGTAAAGTCTGCCACAAGCTCATTCCAATAGATTTCCAGTGCTCGGGTGAATGACAGTCCGATAATGAGAATACGGGCATTGTCTACTGTAGTCGCTATCTCCTCTGCCTTGAACTTATTTGTCTCAGATTTACCAGCACGGCGTCCAGCCATGACAAAAATGAACTTTTCTTTTGATAAAAGTATTCTCTGTTGCATGTCGTGGCACTGTTTCCAGATTCGGTAAGACATAAAGTCCATGTCTTCTCGTTTAGATTTATTCAACTGCCTGTCTATATCATCCAGTACATTCTCTTGCAATAGCAGATTGGCAAAAAACATGTTGGCCCGTGATCCGGGTTCCAGTGCAGACTTCTTCATTTTATCCAAGAAGGCAATATAATACGGAACGGTTTGTTGACCGTTCTTGGTTGGAGACTGCATTACGTTTACAAAGGCTTCCTGAACCATCGTTCGATAGCTCTTTACGCCCGCTGGACGCCCGGAAGGATTTCCAGACTGTCCCTTTTGATATTTTGCCATTGTGTTCCTCTTATATTCCTGATGATCAGATATATAGTTAGTCTGTAGTCTCAGAGACTACGGCCATAATGGCAGGAAAGTTGATCTTGTAGATTAAAGATTTATTTTTTATTTCCTTTGACATGTACCCAGCACTGATAATGTTGTTGATAATCTCATAGTAAGATACAGACGGAATGCCCGTATCCTTGATGATCTTGTCATTGTTTGGATGAAACGTGGCGTCAGCCGGATCGCCAACAGATCGTGTGGG
>Ga0209311_1000691_pt1 | contig 29343 bp, 29 predicted proteins | sample AD_UKC045_MetaG_FD_184417 | JGI IMG/M metagenome (GOLD analysis project Ga0209311, IMG submission 184417) | Active sludge microbial communities of municipal wastewater-treating anaerobic digesters from USA - AD_UKC045_MetaG (SPAdes) (version 2) | ecosystem: Engineered > Bioreactor > Anaerobic >... | reverse complement strand
TACAAAGGACAGCTTACAGGCACTTTCGGGAAACTGGGCATCCTCAGCTTTAATGGCAATAAGACTATTACCACCGGTGGTGGAGGCATGATCATTACCAATGATGATGAGCTGGGGCCTTTAGCTAAGTATATCACAACCACTGCCAAGAAACCGCATCCCTGGAAGTTCGAGCATGACATGGTGGGCTTTAACTATCGCCTGCCCAATGTGAATGCTGCCTTGGGTTGCGCTCAGATGGAGAAGCTCAGTGATATCCTTGAGAACAAACGCGAAACTGCCCATGCTTATCGAGATTACTTCTCGCAAGTGGCTGAGATTGAATACGTTCCAGAACCAAGTGATACTATCTCCAATTATTGGTTGAATGTGATCTTGCTCAAGGATCTGGAAGAGCGTGAGGCCTTCCTTAAGCAAAGTAATGAATGTAAGGTAATGACCAGACCGGCATGGATCTTGATGAATGAACTGGAGATGTTTATGAATTCCATAACTTCAGATCTTGGGATATCTAAAGAGATAGCTGATAGATTAGTTAATATACCAAGTTCAGTGAGGTGTTAAGTGGCTACTCAGAATAAGAGGATAGTTTTGGACTACAGTAATGCAACAAAGCAGTTTGACAAAGCTATCATTGATTTTATTAGGGAAACAGAAACAGAATTCAACCCACCAATTAGCCACAGAACAGATATCAATCAATACATACACAAGATAATGCAAGAAGCTGTAGTATTGTTTACAGTAGAGGAGGGAACAGGTAATGTTTCTGGATTATCTGCATTTTACTGCAATCCAAGCGATTATAGCTTTTCATTTTTATCATATATAGCAACAAAGGAACGTGGGAAAGGAATAGGGCTTTGCCTTCTGGATGCGAGTCTAGAATACATAAAAAAAGCTGGTATGAAAGGTATGGATACTCAAACTTGGGAGTCTAATACAGGTTCAAGGCGTCTGTTTACAAAAGCTGGTTTTGTTGAACAGGGAGTAGTGAGCAACAGAGAGAATGGAGAAAAAAGCATTTTGTTGAGATATGAATTTACCAAGTAGCATAATCAAAATTTCAGATACATTGTGGGTTTTAGATGAAAGCACAAATAATTGTTATGTGGCTGGAAACAAGATCAGGAAACTTAATGGCATTATTCCGTGCCCGTTCAGGCACAAAGGAATCTTATCTTTTGGTTCTCCCTACTCAAGCCATCTTCTGGCATGCGCATGGTGGGCAGCATATCTGAAAGTTAGCGCGGTTGGTGTCGTGATACATGATGGGGAACTCAACTCTAAAGATTATCCGCACCTTAGAGCAGCTGACCTCATGGGGATGAAGTTAGTTTACGCTGACAATAGTGATGCGAGACACATAATATCAGAAGAAAAGAATTGGAATCAAGACTATCTTTGGGTACCAGGGGGGGGGCACACAATAGATGGTTCTCTGCAATACACGGAATTATTTGATGAGTTGTTTAAATCAAACTTGATAGACAAAAGGATAACCCAGATTGTGTTACCATATGGAACTGGTACAACAGCCCATGGCATATGGGCTTCTGCAGTTAAACACGGAGTAAGCGTTGTTGGAGTATCAGTTGCAAGGAACAGGTCGCGATGTTACGATGCAATCAAAGAAATATCCCATCACGATTCATTTGATATGCTACAGATTGAGGATAAGTATCATGAGTGTTATGGGAGTAGATTAGATCGTTTCGAGAAACGAAGAAGCGAATTCTTCGAAATGACAAGTATATTAGTTGATCCGATTTATAATGCAGTAGCTGTTACACATATGCTTGAGAATAACATGAAGAATGTATTGTACGTTAATACTGGAGGGTCGTTAAATAACCTTTTATGAACATTCTCTTCACTAATGCCGGACGAAGGACATACTTGATAAAGTACGCCTTGGAGATAGCGACCACGTATAAAGACATCAATATATTCGTGTCTGATGCTTCAGATATCACAGCGTCATTCCACGTGGACAATAGCGTAAAGACAATAATCACTCCTTATGTTAGTTATAGCGAAGATCAGTATCTTGCCTCACTACTTCAAGAATGTAAGAATCATCAAATCGATTTGTTGATTCCCCTCATGGATTTTGAGTTGCCTATTCTATCAGTGAATATAGAACTATTTAACGATTGTGGAACCAAAGTAATTGTATCTACGTCGGATATAGTTGAAATGTGTCTTGAAAAAGATAGAACGTCCACTTTCTGTTTAGGCCATAGCTTACCATACCCCAAGATTTATAATACTAAAACCGCAGCCACTCAGTTTCCATTGATAGTAAAGAAAAGAAAAGGCAGCGGTAGCGTGGGATTACATATTGTAAGCAACCAAGATGAACTTGTCCAGTGCTTTGATGAAGAAAATGACATCATTCAGGAATATATTTCAGGTCAAGAGTATGGCATGGATATCCTTAATGATCTTGATGGTAATTTTCTACACTCCTGCGTAAAAAAGAAGCTTGGGATGAGAGCAGGCGAGACCGATAAAGCAGAGACTTTCTTTTCAAGAAAGTATGAGCTTTGGGCGCGAAGAATTAGTGCTGCGACAAGACATATAGGCAATATGGATGTAGACTTTATTGAGACGGTTGATGGTGAAGTTTACTTCATCGATTTTAATCCCAGATTTGGCGGGGGCTATCCCTTCACCCACATAACTGGGTTCAAATATCTGGATGCGTTGATTAAAATGGTAAAAGGAGAAACTGTAAGCTTTGAAGACGTGGCCCCAAATTGGTGTGTTGGGATGAAGGGGATTGACGTATTTCACGTTCACTAACCGCTTGGGCTTGCTCACTAACTTGTGCTACTGATATGCTATCAATACCCAGCATTTTGCAGAATATCGCAAGCGCATTGCAAGCATAACTAAGCGTCCACGAATTACACTAATTACACGAAATTTTTGGGATCTGAGCTTATGAGTGGTTTTTATTAGAAGGTTGATGGGAAATTTTTGACACCTTTAAAACCTTGATCCTTCCCGGAATCGTACATCGTAAATTGTAACACTCTCTCAACAGCACAATGCTCAACCTTCTCAATCCTAATCCCTTCCATTCGTGAAATTAGTGTAATTCGTGGACCCAACATTCGTGTATATTCGTGGTAGGTAACAAATGAAAGCTAAACTAAAAGTTCTTCTTCCCGGCTTCACCGGCAATATGGACGACGTAGTGATATACTACAATTCCAAGCTGAATAAGTATATTGTCCGCAAGAAGGTAAAACCCAAGTTCACCCCGGATCATTCGCTAACTCAGGATATGCATGCTTTCCGGCGCAGAATAGCCGTAAGTGAAGGATACATCGATGATTGCCGGGAGTACCTCAAACTATTTAATCGGAAGTTCCGCCGTCAGGGCAGGGCGATGAGCACCTGGCCCAATGTCTATATGAAGATCATGCGGGCACTGAAAAAGCAGTATCCAGATACTGACTTTAATACACTAAACCGAGATGATGTGATTGAGCGTAATCTCCCTTGCAGAACTGTGGTCGCAGCGGTTGAGGCGGGATATCTGGAGAAAGTGCCGGGGTACGAGAAGCTGCATCGGGAGTTGTGAATGAACCACCGAGAGATAGTTACACGGATTTGACGGATGGAACGGATTGACACGGATTAATGTGGCACACCACCGAGAGCGCCGAATACACCGAAGAGCGCTGAAGGACTTGTTAAACAACGAAAGATGATAGGATTAAATCATGAAGAAAATATTGTTTGTATCGGTTCATCCCGATGACGAAACCTTGGGCTGTGGGGGAACAATCATGAAGCTCAAGAATTTGGGGTCTAGCCTACATTGGTTGAATCTTACAGATATTGATAACGACCATCCTTTTGGCTTTTCGAAAGAAACTATTGTTAAGAGACAAAGCACAACTATCCAAGTAAAAAATACGTATGGTTTTGACACATTTACGAATTTGAAGTATCATACGATGCTTCTTGATAAGTACAACGCTTCAGAGCTTATTAAGGATATTGGTCAAGTCATAACCAATATCGAACCTGATACGATATATCTAACCAATCGTTCAGACGTTCACTCTGATCACCGCATAGCCTTTGACGCTGTTTATGCCTGCACAAAAAGTTTCAGATATCCTTATGTTAAAGAAATACTGATGTATGAGACCCTTTCGGAGACGGAATTTGCTCCGGCATTGGTTGAGAAAGCCTTTATACCAAACATGTTCGTTGACATAAGTGATTTCATGGAAGACAAAATCCGAATTATGCAGATCTATGATACCGAGATCATGCCTGATCCCATGCCCCGAAGCATTCATGCCATCAAGGGTCTTGCGGCTTATCGGGGCTCGAGAATTGGAGTGAGTTACGCAGAAGCGTTTCAGCAGATATATAGGGTAATGTAGAAGTGTACACGATTGACGATATCAAACATCTGCTCAGTAGTACAGATGTGATTATGGGTAACGATAAACACAGATTTTCCCGTGTTGCAGATACCGCAAATGTCGATGCATATACATTGGACTGGATTCATGCCAGCAACAGAGATCCTTTGTGTTATTTACGTAAGTCCAAGGCTAAGCTCATTATCGTACCTCGTTCCATCGAAGGAGATCTAAGCACCGATGATCTGGATAAAACTATCATTGTTAGCAACAATCCCATGCTCCTTTTCTCTAGAATAGCCAGAGAACTCTTTGTGCTTAAGCCTGTTCCGGGCATTCACCCCAGTAGCGTAATCGATCCTGACGCGAAAATTGGCAAGGATGTCTATATAGGCCCCTTGTGCTACATCGGTAAATGTGAGATTGGAGACAACTGCATCATTCACAGCCATGTATCGATAGAAGATAATGTGACAATTGGCAATAATGTGTTGATAAAAAATGGGGCTAGAATTGGTCAGCCCGGATTTGGCTTTGTTAAGAATGAGAGTGGCGAATATGAGAAGTTTCCTCAAATCGGCAAAGTAGTTATCGAAGATGATGCTGAGATTGGGGCGAATACCTGCATTGATCGGGGTGCCTTAAGTGTGACCAGGGTTGGGAGAGGAACCAAGATTGACAATATGGTGCAGGTAGCTCATAATGTTCAGATTGGGGAAGATTGTATTATCACAGGGAATGTAAGTATTGGGGGAAGTAGCCGAATCGGAGACAATGTCTGGATAGGACCCTGCGCAACAATTCGTGATGGAGTACAGATTGGTTCGGGAGCCTTCATTAACATGGGAGCAGTAGTGGTCAAGAACGTAAAAGATGGACAGAGCGTGATCGGGAACCCCGCTGAAGCTAAAGAAATCTTTGCTTTAAAGAGATATGAGCTAAGTAAGCTATATAACATAAGGAGAAACACATGAATGAGTTTATTGACAAATTTTCCGAAGCACTTGAAAAGGAAGCATCTGAGATAGATAGCAATGATAAATTCCGTGATTATGAGGAATGGGATTCATTGGCTGTTTTATCTGTTATCGCCATGATAAAACAGAATTATGGTATTACCATACCGCGCAAGGAATTCGATTCTTTGTTAACAGTTGAGGATCTGCATAATTACATATCTGCAAACAAAGGATAAGGTATGGGCGCTAAGATTAGCCGGATTGAGTACTATTTGCCTGGAAGTGTTCTAAGCAACGAAGATCTAGTCGATCAGCACCCGGAATGGAACCCACAGAAGGTAGAAAAAAAAGTAGGTATCAGAAACAGGCACATCGCTTTGCCGGAAGAGACGGCTTTGGATATGGCAGTTAAAGCAGCAGAGAAGCTGTTCGTATCGGTTGACCCAAATACAATTGATTTCGTGTTGTTCTGCACGCAAAGCCCTGATCATTTACTACCGACTTCTGCGTGTATTGCCCAAGAAAGGCTTGGCTTGAGGACCAATATCGGGGCAATGGATTTCAATTTAGGCTGCTCAGGATATATCTATGGCTTAGCTTTGTCGAAAAGTTTAATTGAATCCGGTATGGCAGCTAATGTTCTGTTGCTTACCGGGGAGACGTATTCCAAATTCATGGCAGTATCAGATATCTCGAATCGAAGCATATTTGGAGATGCAGCTACAGCCTCCTTGATCAGTAAATCAGATAATGACCATATTGGAGAATTTGTTCTGGGAACTGATGGCAAGGGAGCTGAAAACCTGATTGTACGTAATATCAACGCACAGAATGCTTTTCGCTTGACTGACGGTAAAAGTCCAGAACTATACATGAACGGTCCTGAAATTTTCAATTTTACTATAGAAACTATTCCGCCTTTGGTTGGAGCTGTGTGTGTTAAGAACAGAATTGCTAAGAATGACGTAGATTACGTTATCCTTCATCAAGCCAATAAGTACATAATTGAATTCCTGATTAGCACCATTGGTTTAGATCCTTCAAAATGTCATATTGATATGCTGGAATATGGCAATACTGTATCAAACACTATTCCGATTGCATTAAAAGACTCATGGGATAGAGGGTTAATCAAGACCGGAGATAAGGTATTGCTTGCTGGTTTTGGGGTAGGTTATTCTTGGGGATCAACGATCATAAGGGTATGAGGAATCTATGATTAAGATTGATGGCATACAGATAAAAGGCATAGCCAGTTGCGTCCCCACGAACATTGAGGATAACCTGAATGTTCCTCTGTTTGACCTAGAGAAGCGGCAAAAGATTGTAAAAACTACCGGAGTAAGGCAAAGAAGAATTGCCGATAAAGACACCTGTACGTCTGACTTGGCTCTGCAGGCGGCCAGGAAACTTATAAAAAACCTAGATATTGATGTAAGTGATATCGGTGTCCTGATATTCACAACTCAAACCCCAGATTATGTCCTCCCGGCTACTAGTCACATGCTTCATAAGGAATTGGGTTTATCACCTGAAACTATCACATTTGATATAAACTTAGGCTGCAGCGCTTATGTATATGGTCTCTATGTGACCTCTTCATTATTGAAAACAGCTCCTCGAAAATATGCCCTTTTGTTAACGGGGGATACGATCAGCAAATATGCTGCTCCTGAGGATGCTTCTACGAGATTCCTTTTTGGAGATGCGGCTAGTGCAACCATACTTGAGAGCGCATCAAATGAGGAGCCAATGATGTTTTCCCTAGGTGCTGATGGGAAAGGCTTGCGGAATCTGATTGTTCCAGCTGGTGCTTCGCGGATTAAACACAGTTCTGAAACACAAAAGCTGGTTATCGGTGAAGATGGGAATTCAAGGTCTGAAGAGCATTTATACATGGATGGAATGGAGATTTTCAATTTTACAATCTCTACAGTGGTCCCACATATACAAGAGGTGATAGACTCTTGTGGAATGCCCGATTTAGTGGTCTTCCATCAAGCAAACAAATATATGCTAGAATTTATGAGGAAGAGTTTGGGTATTACCAAAGAAATATTCCTTTATTCGCTATCCGAATATGGCAACACTAGTTCAGCATCAATTCCACTAACGCTATGCTCACAGAATAGTAGAATAGCAAAGAGCTCGACAATATTGTTAAGCGGTTTTGGCGTAGGCTACTCATGGGGAACGATAGTGCTTGATCTTAAAGACTCATTGATACTCGATGTCATAGAATATGAGGTATGATAGTGGATTTACAAGGGAAGAATATAATCATCACCGGAGCATCTTCGGGCATTGGGAGGACTTGTGCTATTGAGTGTAGCAAAGCTGGGGCAAGGGTCTATTTAGTTGCTAGGAATCTGGACAAACTCAATGAAGTGTCAACAATCCTCGGAGACAATGTACATATGATCAATAGTCTTGATGTAACAAGGTCAGAAGAGATTGAGCCATTAGTAAAAAAAATTGTGGAAGTCCATGGAAAGATTGATGGATTCATTCATTCAGCGGGAGTTCAATACATACAGCCTCTAAGGACCTTGGATAAGCAGCACTTCCTAGATGTATTCTCTATTAACACAATTTCAGCATTTGATTTCAGTAGGATTTTAACCAAAAAGTCATATTGTTCAGACTCCGGGCTAAGCCTAGTTTTCATCTCATCAGTAATGAGCGTTGCTGCAAATGCAGGGCTTACCTCTTATTGTGCCTCAAAAGCAGCCTTGGTAGGAGGAGCAAGAGCGATGGCAATTGAGCTCGCCTCAAAGAATATCAGAGTTAATTGTGTGTCACCGGGAACAGTGTCAGATACAAGAATGACTGAAGGGCTTCAGGATAGCATAAGCGATGATGAGTTCCAAAGAATAGTGAGTGAGTATCCCATGGGACTTGGGGATACTCAAGACGTTGCGAAAATGTGTGTCTTTCTATTGAGTGATGATGCCAAGTGGATCACCGGGCAGAATATTGTTATTGATGGGGGCTATAGTGCAAAGTAGCTTCTTGAACCTAATTAGCAGGGGAAAGAAATACCGGTTACACAGTACATTGTGTGATGTATCCAGACGGAAGTTTAAGCGAATAATGCTATTCTGGCTAGTATTATTTGTCATTACAATAGTTGCATCATCGTGCACGAAAAGTACAGAATCAGAGAAGGGGATTATTAGTGGCTCAATTCATCTTGATGGTGAGACTGATCATTCTGGAATTTTCATCTCGATATATCATGGAGACATCATCCCCGAAGAGCTTTCAAGAATCAACAACACTTATCCTCAACTAGCATTTCCTATTGAGGATAAACATATTTTCGACCATAGGGCGTATACTCCAATACAAATCGTTCAAACAGATCAGATAGGGAGATTCGAAACCACCCCACTTGATTTCGGAAAATACATCATTTGCTACTACAAAGAAGGATGGGGCTACAACATTATTTATGACATAGATCACCATTCAGGCGAAACAAACATAGATACAGGATCAAAGGTAAGTAATCACATTCTATATAGTGACGTTCAAGTGCCTCCCGTTGTTAGCGGTGAATATCGTTTACTTACTGGACACAGTTATGTAATAGCTCAGAATACAATAGCCATTGAAGGATCATCAGTAATTTTAGAGCCTGGTTCAAAACTACTCTTGAAAGCGGGAACTAATCTATCTTGTCATGGATCATTCTTTACACAGAATGATCAAGATTATGCTATGATAAGCTCTTATGACATGATATATTCTCCCGGGAACAAGCCGGCAGCTTTAGGTAGCAGCATCAAAATATATAACCAATCGCCAATTTTAAGCAGCTTGATTATTAGCTTTTTAAGTGATGGTTTAGATATAAGGTGCAATGATCAGTTATTGGAAAACATTGCCATGTGCTATAACGCCACAAGCATGGTAACATCTCAAACCAGTAACGTAGGTTTGAGAAATTCGCTAATTTTCAGGAACACTCCAGATGGTCAAGCTGCTGTTTATGTTTCAGGTGCTTCCGAGTTTGAGACTAACAACTGCCTGTTTTTTGAGAATCAGGTTTCGTTAAAGAATAAAGCAATATCTACAATGAGAGTCTCAAGCTGCTATTTCTATGGAGATGCGATTTCGGTGGAAAACTCAGTAGATTCGAGTCTTTTAATGATGCAAAGCGAAATTGATAACAATGGAATTGGAGTTGATAATACTGCCAATAGCAATATCGAATTGAGATATAATACCATCTCTAGCAGGATATGCTTGAATAATTGGCGTTATCCCGATCATGGAAGCTCTGCAGAGCATGGGTGGATAAAGGGGGCTAACAACAATTTTGAAGCCAGCAGATACGCAATTGAGTCCCGAGCTTACTATTATAATGCCGGCGGAGATGTGGCTATGGATTTTCGAAACAATTACTGGGGAGCTACAAGTGCAGAGTCTATCGCAAACCTTATTATTGACGGTCTAGACTTGGGAGAACCCGCAGGCAATTATCACTATTCGATCATTGACTTCAGTGCCTTTAAGCATAATCCGATTGCGAACGCGGGGCTTGAGTAGAATGCGTTCCCCCTCATATATGCTTAAATCATACGTGACTAGACAGTAATGACTCAAAATAAAGTAAGATATTCGGTACCACTGCTTCTCTTCATGTTTCTCCAATTGGTAATAGCTTCGGGGAATGTGCGGCACTTCAATACTGATACAGCACAATTGAGTAATATGTTCTTAATCGTGGGTGTTTCACTGGTATATAACAGATTTCGTTTAAGTATCAGAGTCATTCCCATCTTGGCAGCGTTTCTGGCAATTGCAATTCCGACTATCGTACTGCATGGGATGGATGTAAGGCTGTATTTCGGCTATGCCATTAGAATTGTTAGTGCGTTTTTCCTGGTACAGATATATAAGGATACTTTCTGGGAATACTTTCTCAAGGTAACTCAAGTTCTAGTTGCTATTAGTTTGCCGATGTATGTGATTCAACTTGTTATGCCAAGAATCTTACGAGTATTGCAGCCAATTACTGACGCTCTGATGATTAATATAACTGGCTCACACCAATATGCAGTTGTGTGGAGATATAACCAATGGTTTGCTGAGACCAGCACCAGGAACTCCGGTTTTATGTGGGAGCCCTCTGCTTTTGCGGCTGTGATGGTTTGGCTTCTCTTAGCTAAACTCATCAAGGATAATTTTGTTTTTGACAAGTGGACATACTTCATAATCATCGCATTCGTTACTACGTTCTCCACGGGTGGGTATATTGGCCTATCTTTATTGCTACTTGCCAGTATGCTTCACACCAAAGCCGGGAAAATGAAGTATTTGGGTATGGCTGTCGTAATTCTTGGCCTGCTGGTTTGGAACTCTTACAGTGGTATCGTGAGCAAAAACTATGAAAGTTCTGTACGTAAAATCGAAATGGAAGAAACGCACATTTACAATGCGACTTCCGGATTGGCAGAAGCTGGCAACATAAGCCGCGTAGCTGCCTATGCTAGGGGCTTTCAAGTTATATCAGAATCTCCTTTTGGCTATGGATTCCCGTCGAATTATGATGAGTATGGCGTTTTAGGATATTCTCCCAACGCCTTTATGAATCATTTTATCCGCTGGGGAATATTTGGTATATCAGTAATACTCATTTCTATGTGGATGACAGTCCGCTACCTATTGTATCAGAGCAAAGTCCGTGTTTCACCGTTAGTATTTTTGCTGCTGTTTGGAGCATTAATGATGTCTTTTCATGGCACAACACTTGACAGCCAGATCGTCTCTTTTGCCGTCATGCTATTTTATTGGTTCAGGAATCCCAAGATCGGCAAAGTGGGAGAAGTAAAAGATATCCCTGCAGGACAGAGTATAATTGCGGATAAAAGAGGCTTGCTTGGAGCCTAGCATGCTAACGTAGGAGTTTTTTTGAATGTCTTACCATTTATATGATGTAGCACAAAGGATTAACAATGTTCAGTAATCAAACTATCATTATTACCGGTGGCACCGGTTCCTTTGGAAACGCGGTGCTAAACCGCTTTTTGAATACGGATGTAAAAGAAATACGCATATTCAGTCGCGACGAAAAGAAGCAGGACGATATGCGAAAGTTGTATAACAATCCCAAGATCAAGTTCCACATTGGAGACGTGCGGGACTATGAGAGTGTGGCGAATGCTATGATTGGAGTGGATTATGTGTTTCATGCTGCAGCGCTGAAGCAAGTGCCCTCTTGTGAGTTTTTCCCGATACAGGCAGTCAAAACCAATGTACTGGGTGCGGAAAATGTGCTCAGGGCTGCGATTGCCAACAATGTGAAGAAAGCCATTGTGCTGTCAACGGATAAAGCTGTCTATCCCATCAATGCTATGGGGATGTCCAAAGCAATGATGGAGAAGGTGATGGTGGCTTATTCCCGTCAACAGCGAGAGAATGGTACTGTCCTCTGCGGAACACGTTATGGTAATGTGATGGCGTCTAGAGGCTCTGTTATCCCACTATTTATTGAACAGATAAAAGCCGGGAAACCGATCACGATTACTGATCCCACTATGACCAGATACTTGATGTCTTTGGAAGAAGCGGTTGAGTTGGTGGTCTATGCCTATCAGCATGGGGTGCAGGGGGATATCTTTGTCCAGAAATCGCCGGCTTCTACAGTGAAGGACTTAGCACAAGCATTGATAGAAATGTTTGAAGCGAAGACGGAGATCAAGATCATCGGTACCCGGCATGGCGAGAAGAAGCATGAGACCTTGGTGAATCGAGAAGAGATGGCAAAGGCTATTGATCTGCCAGGCTATTACCGGATTCCGGCAGATACCAGGGATCTTAACTATGAGAAGTATTTCAGTAATGGAGAAGCGAAGGTAGCGGAGGCGGTGGACTATACTTCGGAGAATACGTATCGGCTGACTATCCCGGAGATCAAAGAGAAGCTGTTGACACTGAAGTATGTGCGAGACGAGTTAGCTTCCCGCTGATCTCGCAGATCGCTTCGCAGATTTCGCAGAGAAAAATGACTGAAAACGAGATTTCTTTTAAGATAAGGGGTTGCATCTATACGGTGTACAAAGCGCTGGGTCCGGGGCTTTACGAGTCAGTCTACGAGAAAGCATTGATCACGGAACTCAGCAAACAGGGTCTCAACGTCAGGTCTCAAGTACCAATTACTGCAGTTTACGAAGGCGTGGATCTGGGTGAAGCATTTAGGTTGGATTTACTGATTGAGGACAAGGTAATAGTTGAGATCAAGTCCATTGAAACACTGCTTCCGGTCCATCATAAGCAACTTATAACTTATCTGCGGCTTACAGAATTGAAGCTAGGAATACTCGTCAACTTCAATACCGCAGATATCAATCAAGGCATAATCAGAAAAGTGAATAATCTATGACAGTATCGTATCCGCGCATTCTGCGCAGCGATCTGCGAGTTCAGCGGGAAATGAAATGATAAGAATAGGAATAACAGGGCAGGCAGGGTTTATCGGTACACATCTGTACAACACTCTGAGTCTTCATAAAGACAAATACGCTTGCATCCCCTTTAAGGATGAATACTTCCAGAAGGAAGAGACGCTTGATGCATTTGTAACGCAGTGTGATGTGATCGTGCATCTGGCGGCGATGAACAGACACAACGATCCGGATGTGCTGTATAATACCAATATTGACTTGGTACAGAAGCTTATCGCCTCGATGGAACGCACACAGAGCAAGCCATATGTGATTATGAGTTCATCGCTACAAGAAGAACGGGATAACCTCTATGGCAGGTCTAAGCGTGAGGGGCGAGAGCTTTTGAACCAATGGGCGGATCGGAATGATGCAGCTTTTACCGGTTTGATTATCCCGAATGTGTTTGGGCCTTTTGGAGTGCCTTTTTATAACTCGGTGATATCGACCTTTTCGCATCAGGTGGTGAATAACCTGGAGCCTAGGATTGGGGTGGATGCTTGTTTGAAGCTGATCTATGTGGGTGATCTGGTGCAACGGGTGATAGGACTTGTTGATAGTTACACGGATTTGACGGATCTAACGGATCACCACGGATTAGATTTTGATGACTTAACCACCGAGGAGCACCGAGGAGCACCGAAAAGCACCGAAACTGCAACCACCGAGAACACCGAAAGCACTGAGAAAAATTTACAATTTACAATTTACAATTTACAATTTGAAAAACCAGAACGGCTAATTAACGTTGAGCATATGGCTGAATACAAGGTGACTGAATTACTGGAGAAACTGAAGGGATTTCGGGATACTTATCAAGTTAAAGGGATCTTTCCTGATCTGAATGATCGCTTTGAGCTATGTTTGTTCAATACATTCAGGTCATACATCCCTATGGAGCATTTCCCGGTTAAGTATAAAAAGAACGCTGATCCTCGTGGAGTTTATGTAGAAGCAATGAAGTTTTGCTCCGGGGGGCAGGCTGCGTTTTCTACTACTGTCCCGGGCATAACCAGGGGTAACCATTTTCATATTCGAAAGGTTGAGCGCTTTGCCGTGATCCAAGGTAAGGCATCGATCAAGCTTAGAAAGTACGGTAGTGATGAAGTAATAGAATATATCCTTGATGGCTCAGAGCCCGGATATGTGGATATGCCGATATGGTATACACATAATATCACCAATATCGGGGATGGGGAGCTGCTGACGATGTTTTGGATAAATGAGTTTTATAATCCAAGTGACCCTGATACCTACTATGAAGAGGTTTGAATAGTCACGCAGAGATATAGTTACACGGATTGTACGGATGAAACGGATTAACACGGTTGTATCGTATCTTAATAGGAAAGGTTAGTCACACGGATCTAGCAGATTAAACGGATAAGACGGATTTGGCATGTCAATGAGTCACTCCCGTGGAATAATGAGCTTGCAGTTAGTAGGCGGAGGCTCTATCTTCATAGTAGTTTCGGACATGTTACACTTCTTTTATCCGTGTGAATCTGTCCGATCCGTTAAATCCGTGTAACCATCAAAAGGAAATAAAATGCTAAAAGTAATAACAGTAGTGGGCACCAGGCCGGAGATAATCCGCCTTGCCTGCGTGATATCCTTATTCGATAATTATACCAAGCACATTCTGGTGCATACCGGGCAGAACTATGACTATGAGCTGAATCAGATATTCTTTGAGGATCTGGAGCTTAGAAAGCCGGATTACTTCTTGAATGTGGATACTTCCTCCCTGGGGCATGTTTTGGGGGAAACTCTGATCAAGATCGAAGAAATCCTGGATCAAGAAAAGCCCGATGCCATGCTGATCTTGGGAGATACCAACGCCTCAATCGCAGCAATAATGGCAAAGAGGAAGCATATTCCGATTTATCATATGGAAGCGGGGAATCGCAGCTATGACGCCAATGTGCCCGAAGAGATCAACCGCAAGATGATTGATCATATTGCGGATTTCAACTTAGTATATACCGAAAATTCACGCAGGCATCTTTTGGCAGAAGGGCTTTCTCACCGACGTGTTTATGTGACCGGATCCCCTATGTTTGAAGTACTTATGCGCTATCTGCCCAAGATCCAGCAATCAAACGCTTTGAAGAAACTCGATCTTCAGCAGAGAAAATACTTCTTGGTTTCGGTACATCGTGAAGAGAATGTGGACTACCCGGATAATCTCAAGCGCATTGGTCTTGCTCTGAACACTTTAGCTGAGAAATACCAATTTCCGATCATCGTGAGCACTCATCCCCGAACCCGGAAACGGCTGGAGATGCTTGACGGCTTTGAGTTCAATCCACTGATTCAATTCCTGAAACCCTTTGGATTTTCGGACTACAACCATCTACAGATGAACGCGCTTTGTGTTATCTCAGATAGCGGAACCATCAGCGAAGAAAGCTCGATTCTGAAGTTTCCCGCCATCACCATCCGCAACTCTATGGAGCGTCCGGAAGCCATCGATGCGGGAACGATTATTCTTACCGGCTTTGATCCTGACGTTGTACTGGATTCCATCAAACTGGCGGTAGATGAAGGGGCTCATTATGCCAGTATTTGCCCTGAGTACCAGATTGAGAATACTGCGATGAGAGTCTTGAAGCTTGTGATAGGGACGTCGAAGCTGCATAAGCAGTGGAGTGGGCTTTATTGATAGTCACACGGATCTTACGGAATAAACGGATAACACGGATTTTAGTTGTCACTGAGGGTACCGAAAGCACTTTTAAGGTGAGGATGAGTGGGTAATGAGTAATGGCTGAATTTGTAGATCCGGTATGGTATGAGTAAGACCTTTTTCATCATCAGTTCATCGGATTTATCCAGACCAGGAGCAGCTCAGTTTAGGCTTTTAGCGATAGCCAGAGGTTTGTGCGAGCATGGTGCCAAGGTTAACTGGATTCTGATAGCATCCAAAGTGCCTGATTCTATCGCAAATGATGAAAAATACCGGAGAATCAATTTTATACAAGTAGGCAAGCAGCCGACGTCAATTATAAACAACAAGCTTGCTTCATATTTCTACCGTTTGTATCTCCTGGTTTCTTTGAGACCGACACTTAGTCATTTGTGTCGTGATTCAGATCATAAAGCCCTATTCAGTGTTGGGGATAGTTTTCTAAACCTAACTTTGGTTAAAAGGCTATGCAGAAAAGAGAGAATCCTCCTGTCCCATGAAAGAACCGAGTACCCATATCTGAATGCAAAATCTCTCTTAAAGAGATTAAATCTCTTTTTGTATCTGAAAATATTCATCCCCCAATGTGACCACATATTCGTGATCTCAAAAGCACTCAGAGATTTCTTCTCTGCTTTAGCAATGGTCAGGAAAAATAATGTTCCAGTTAGCATCTTGAATATGTTGACCGAAACAGACAGGTATCAGATAAATGAAGAAACAGAAGCTACTCCCAATAAAGATATAGTTTATGTGGGAACAATGTATGGCGATAAAGACGGCGTGTATGATCTGATAAGCGCATTCGGACTCATCATGGACAAGGTGCCTGATGCAAGATTGGTGTTAATTGGTGATAATTTGCGGCGAGAACGTATGAACAAGATATACGAAGCCCTTAGCAACATATCTCATCAGGATAGAATCATTTTCACCGGATCTCTAGGTAGAACTGAGCTTATCCAACGAATCAATCAAGCATATTGTTTAGCGTTGTCCCGTCCGAATAACATCCAAGCTAAGTATGGATTCCCAACTAAGCTTGGCGAGTATCTGGCAACCGGTAGACCAGTTATTGTTACTGCTGTGGGAGATATTCCCTTTTACCTCGATGATGGGGTAAATGCATTTATAGCGGAACCAAACAATATCCAATCTTTCGCTGATAAGCTGGAAGAGTGTTTCAGCAACGAGGATAAGGCGATTAAAATAGGTCAAAAAGGTCAAGAAACGGCCATCAAGTTCTTTGATTATAGGGTTGTCACAAGAGTATTGATGGAAGCTATTGAGGAGGAACTTAATGTATGACATTGTGATTGCCGGAGATTTTTTCCCAGGGAAAGATCTGGATGTATACAATCCGTTTTCCGAGGAGATGACCCAGTTCTTCCGGGAATCGGATTATGTGGTGTTAAACTTAGAAGCACCATTGACTGATCGTGGTGAGCCGATATCGAAAACCGGCCCGAATCTTAGAATGAATCCCGGATTTGCCAAGGTTCTGAAGGAATCTGGAGTTGATTGTGTATGTTTGGCGAATAATCATATACGCGATTTTGGTGATGTGGGCTTGGAAGACACAATCAAGCACTGCCAGGAAGCCGGTTTGGATATAGTCGGTGGTGGTGTGAATAGCGAGGAAGCCCGGAAGCCTTTGATCAAGGAAATTGGTGGCCAAAAGATTGCTTTTCTAAATCACTGTGAGAGGGAATTTAGTATAGCAGGTAAGAACAAAGCCGGAGCGAATCCCTTTGATACAATCCAAGTGTATTATGATATTGCCGCTTTGAAAGATAAGGTCGATAAAACCATTGTGATCTATCATGGAGGCCTTGAGCACCAGCATCTACCAACGCCTGAGATGGTTAAAACTTTTCGGTTCATGATAGATGTGGGATCTGACGCAGTTATAGCTCATCATATGCATGTATACAGCGGGTACGAAATCTATAAAAACAAACACATTTATTATGGCCTAGGCAATATGTTCTTCTATAAACCTAAGACACTAGAAGACGAATATTGGTATCGGGGGCTTTTCGTATCATTCCATAATGAGAGTGCTAACATGTTGTCTACCTTAATTCCGATAACAACTGACAAAAGATCCGAAAGAGTAGATATTGCAAAGGGTGCATTGGCTCAGAGCATAATTCGCCACATAAGTGATATAAATGAAGTCATAAAATGCTCGAGCTTGTTTTCCAAAAAATGGGGAGAGAGGTATTCTCTGATGCAAAACACTTACTTGCTAACAATCACAACTAAGTCGAGAATTGCATATCGTGTGGCTAGGAAGTTGGGCTTACATCCAAAGATCAGTCAATACCGGATAAACATCATTTTAAACATGTTAAGATGTGATTCGCACAGGCAATCACTAGTTAATATTTTGGAATCCCTACAAATATGTGAACAGGATAAAATGTAAGGGCATATTATATATTATCATGCAAGCATAACTCATCTATAACTTGCGCATTTCATTACTGGATGCACGTATTATTGAGTGATTAGAAAAGCAATAATGCTGATCTGTGCTTAGCTTAAAGACATTTTGCAACATAAATAAGGAGAGTGAGGAGATGGATTTTTTGATAATAAAAAATAAATACAATCAAGTTGCAATGCATCATAGCTTTGTGACGTCATTCAAAGAGGTAGAAAGAGAAGGTGTTTACATCAAAAAACTGGGACATCTTGATTATATTATATCGGAGGAACCGCACAAGACCCTCTTGGAGTTTGGTGACGTATTTGACGTCCGTAGTTCTGGAACTGGGAGAAAGAAGGGCACATATTATACCATAACAATCAAGAATGATTTCATAATAGTAGAAGCTGATCCTTTTGGTTATTTTCCGGTATTCTATGCCGAGATAAAGGACCTTTTGGTTGTGTCCTCATCATTTGAGACAATATTAAGCTATATGGAGTCAAAAAATGAAGACCCTGTTTTTTATCAACAAATGGCATTCTTTTTTACACCCATAGGGAAAACCACTGCTGTTAAAGGTATATCTCGGCTTGAGTATGGATCTATTCTTGAGATTGGACATGAAGGTTTTAAACATAAGAAGATTCGTTTGTTCTCAGATTTCTTAACCAGTAGTCCTGAATCATTCAAGAGGAGTATCCACGATGTAGTCGATTGTTTTATTGCCAATACAAGTTACTACCTGGAGGAAAATAATGCGATAGCTCTCACTGGTGGATACGACGGAAGGTCAATCGTAGCTTGTGCGCACCATTTTAACAAAGCTATACATGCGTTCTCATACGGAAAAAGGGGTTCGGCAGATGTAGAAGTACCCATAAAGATTGCAGATAAGCTTGGAATTGATTATCAATTCATCCATCTTGATGATGAGTATCTAAAAAATGCTTATAGAGAGTCTGTTATAGACTATATTATTAAAACTGGAGGATTAAATGGTTTCCAGTATCCCCAAAGTGTTTTCCACATCAGAGTGATTGCCCAAAACTACTCCAGTATAGTAACTGGATATGTAGGGAGTGAAGTGATTCGGAGCCCCAAAGAGCCTGATGATGAAATCGTTTCTCCCGTTATATTCCACTTTATGACAGGCAACTTGGATAAGGCTAAGTCATGGATAACCGATAGGATGTGGAGATTGAAGAGCATCCAACTATTAGAAAGCGATTATCATCCGAATGATACTTTAAGCCTTGTCTATGACTTACAGCAGTCACTGCCAGCAGAATTATCTGCAAACCAGAGGTTGTTCACCTATATGTATGAAAACTGTTTCATGAATCTTTTCGGAGCATGGATATATAATGGCATGCATTATGCTAAAGTAAGAATTCCATTTTTAGACACTGATTTTTTCGACCTTGTTTCGAAAACAAAAGTATCTGCATTCTATCTGAATTTTCCAGAAAACAACATGCGTAAAAGACTGCAAAGTTGCTCATTCTATGCCTACTTGTTTGATAGAGCATGGCCGGAGCTCGGCAGAATACCAATATCAAAAGGATATTCTCCTCATCAGCTGATAACTCCGCTTGGCTCATTATCTGTAGCTCTTGCTTATGTCAGGTCCAGAAATTTTAAGGATCCCAATGGACTTGATAAACTTGGTTCTATTTCGGGTGCACTTAGTTATATAGAGCTGCTAAAAAAGAATAATGTCTTTACATGGGATTTATTGGATTCCATATCGGAAACAGTCCATGGAGATTCATACAGTAGATCGCATGGCTTCATGGCACTATCGAGATTAGAAACAAAAAGACGCTTTTAAAGGAGAAAAAATGAAAACTGGATTAATTATCCCAACTTACCCATTTGAAAAAAGAGTTGCTCTTCTACCTCAAGACATCCAAGGATTTGAAAACGAGTTGATCATTGAAGAAGGCTTTGGCAATACTATAGGAATTCATGACGATCAGTATATTGAAAAAGGCTGCTCAATATCTTCGAGAGAGTATATTTTTAAAAACTGTGATTCAATATTCTGCTTAAAACTAATGCAGCCAGTGGATTATCCATATTTAAGAAGAGGACAGCTAGTATCTGGATGGACACATCCTACAGGATCTGGATCAGCGTTCTTCAATTCTGTTGCTCAAGACTTGGAGCTATTGATAGCTGATTTAGACAACATATATCCTAGCTTGTTTTATAAAGATAGGAAAATCCCTATACCATGGATACCAAGAGATTTCATTCGTGAAAATAGTGTTATGGCCGGAACCGCATCTACCTTGCATGCCATTGTCTCATATGGTTTGTTTCCAGATTCAAACACAAAAGTAGCAATCCTTGCGCCTGGCAATGTCAGTCAAGGTGCCTATCAAGTAATGGCAAAGCTTGGTTGTAACATCAGGCTTTTCTATCGCAAAACAATGAATGAATTCTATGATTCCATTGATCAATATGACATAATCATCAATGGCATAGAGGTCGATGATGGTAGAAGCCATATCATCAACATTGAAAACCAAAAGTTGATTAAAAGAGGGGCATTGTTGATTGATGCTGCGGCAGATGCCGGGAATGCAATCGAGGGAACCCATTACACCAATATTGGTGATCCAATATACATCAATAATGGGCTTGCATTTTATGAAGTAAATAATTCTCCATCAATTCTTTATCGAAAAGCAAGTGAGATTATTAGCAAGAGCTTAAGTAGATGGGTTTTCTCACGAGATTTCCAAGACTACTTCAAGCTAATATAAAGAGCAAATTGAGACGTCTATGAGACTTGGAATTGTAATCGGTGCAGGGAACAAACCCTCATCTTGGGAAAATTATCAAAAAGCTTGTAGTCATTTGAAAATTGATAGTGTCTTGGTTGACATGAAATCAGCTAATTGGCTCAATCATTATATCGAGGTTTGTAAAAGCATAGATGGATTGCTTGTTGGCCCCCCTTGTGTGAATCCTGAAGAATATTCGATTTATATGGAGCGATTGTACTTCATTCAAAACGAATTTGGGACTCCAATGTACCCATCATATAATGAGCTAAAGCTGTACGAGAATAAACGTTATTGTTCTCACTGGCTTGAGTTACACAAGTTTCCGCACCCATCGACAACGGTATTGTGTGATAAAGTAGAGGCATTAAAGTACTTAAGTAAGTGCGTATACCCGATAGTAATCAAAGCCCCAATTGGAGCCGGGGCTTCGGCTGTGCATATCATCAGAAGCCAGATTCATGCAAAGTTGATTGTTCACCAAATATTCGGGCTACACCGCCTATTATCTTGTGGATACGTATCTTGGGTTAAGGATGAGAAAACTATAATTCCGATCCCTTTGATAGGTAGTAGCCTGAAACACAATGTTGTGATACAGGAGTTCATTCCAATCAAGTGGGAGTGGAGGATTATCAAGATCGGTGATTCATATTTTGGCCACCAGAAGTTATTGCGCGGCGCGTATGCTAGCGGATCTGATCGAGTTGGATGGGTTGCCCCTCCCATCGAATTGTTGGATATGATAAGAAGCGTTTGTGAAAGAGGGCAATTCCTATCGATGGCAATGGATGTATTCGAGGGATTAGATGGAAGATTCTATATTAATGAGCTACAATCCATGTTTGGTTCTTATAACACTGCTCAAATGAGGATTGACGGAATCCCTGGCAGGTATGTGTATGATAGAGGGGATTATAGGTTTGAGAAAGGTTACTTCAATCTCTGCGGTAGCAGACTACTAAGAGTGAGACATTTTGTAAAAATACTCACGGACAAAGATATCGATCTTAGTAGCATTGAAGGTGTTCAGTACAAAGAGTAGTATGTATATAAAAACCTGGATGATTGCTGCTTGGGTTCGGATTGGATTTGCATACAAAGGTGCTATAGAACTAAGTTTGCGGGATGCTTACGATCATAGATACTCGCGTGAAGATTTAACTGATCCTGTGTGATTATTGATACGATTATTAGGAGAAATGTATTGAAATTACTGCTTCACAAACAAGTTCGGAGTGATCAATGGTGGGAATATGTGGATAGGCAATCTAAAGCAACTGCTTTTCATACGCCGTTTATGCATGATTCATTAGTGAGAGTGCCTGGAATAATGCCCTTTGCACTCTTTGCAGTAGATGAAGATATGCGAATAGTTGGTATGATTAATGGCTATAAGCAGAGACTTTTCAAAATTGTCCCCGGATGTATTGGGTCTCGTGCAGTTATAATGCAAGCTCCACTATTCGATAGCGCAGAGGTCCTTGATTATTTACTTAAAGAATACAGAAAGACTTATCGTAGAAAGATTCTGTACACAGAGATTAGGGCACATTACGATTTGTCAGAATATAAGGATCCATTGAGATCAAACAAGTTTTACTATGAAGACCATCTTAATATCATAGTTGATTTGAATCAAAGTGAAGACGTCCTTTGGTCCCAAGTTCACACAAAGAGAAGAAATGAGATCAGGAAAGCCCAGAAAAGTGGCTTAACCGTGAGAGAAATTAATAGGGACGAGTTTAACTATGCCTATGATATTCTTAAGGAAGTATATGCTAGGGCTAAACTGCCATTGATAGATATCTGTTTCTTTGAACAATGCCTAGCACTGGAATCTCCCAGATGTCGTTTGGCTGTGTTTGGGGCTTTCAATGCTGAAAAAATCGTAGGTACGATGTTCACGCTAATGTATAAGGATACAGTGTATGATTTTTATGCGGGCAGCCTCGTTCAATACTATCATATGAATCCTAACGATATCATTCCGTGGAGCGTTTTTATCGAAGGAAAGAAGCTTGGGTTTACTAGGTTTGATTTTGGGGGAGCCGGGAAACCAGATGTTCCTTATGGTGTGAGGGATTACAAAAAAAAATTTGGTGGTTCATTTGTGAATTACGGTAGGTATATGTGTACAGACTACAGGATAATGTTTGGTCTGTTTAAGTATGCGAAGCGACTTGTGCAGAAAAGCAAATGATTATTCATGTTTTACCAGCACTTATCGATAATTGTCCGATAACTCATTGTTGGGATGAGTGATATAGAAATGGATAAGGGTATAAAAATCGCTGTAATCGCCTTGTTGAAACCTTCTCAGGTCAAGTACAAGGTAACACCAATACTATTATCTGATATGGTATCCCAAGTTGTTTTGTTCCGGAAGAAAAAGTACTCTGAATCGCATGACAAACTGATCCAGTACGTGTTGCCAGCAGTTTTCAAGGTGAAGCCTGTTTATTGGATTGCGACACCATACTATATAGCTTGGAAGCTCAGACAATTTGGGACTGATCTATTATTGACCTATGGGTTTGTTCCCCACGCCATGTTTACCTTTATCATCTCTAAGCTGTTGAGTATTAGATATATTTATGGCCAGATAGATGATAATGTAATCTGGCTGCATAAAAGACAGTGGGGTAGGCCAATTGTTGAGAAAGTATTGCGTAATGCCTATCAGATTAATGTCCCTGGATCTGTTTCGAGACATTACTGGGAAAGATACTTGTCATGCAAAATTAACCTGCTCCACAGTACAGTTGATACTGATGAGTACAGCCCCGTAGCTGCAGACATCGAATTTGATTTCATGTATGTGGGTGTCTTGACGAAGCTAAAACGTGTAGAATTGCTAATAGAAGCTATTCGAGTCATAGTTAGAAAAGGGTTCTCGCTGAAACTTGCTGTGGTCGGATATGGTGAGCAGATGCCTAAACTGCAAGAACTGGTAACCAGTTACGATCTTGAAGAGTTTGTTGTGTTCCTTGGTGAGCAGAAGGTGGACAAATACTTGTTATCCAAGGCTAGGATTTTCTGTTTCGCATCGATAAGCGAGGGCTTGCCGTGCGCATTGATAGAAGCGATGTCTTGCAAACTAGTGTGCGTTACCACGCCTGTAGGGAATATTCCAGATATTATTGTGCCAGGAGAAACTGGATTTTTCTTTGACGAGGCTGAGCCCCAAAAAATGGCTCAACTAATGATCTATTTGTCGGATAACTATAATGACCTTGGGGATTTGCGAGAAAGGGCTAGAAGAATGGTTATCCTGAACCATTCTAACCGTTCTGCTGAGAGGAAGTGGAATAACATTTTGCGTGACTACACTAATTACAATAATTGCAACTAACTATCACGCTTTTATTTGGGGATATACTATGAAAATTATTATTGGCGTAGGCCATCCGAAGGATGTTCACACATTCAAGAACCTATATTATCGGCTAGTAGATCGTGGACATCAGTGTCTTGTCGCGAGTAATGATAGGCAGCATAATGTCGAGTTGCTAAGGCATTTTAAAATGAACCATACTTGCTATTCTAGCCATGCTAAGAGTTTATTGGGAAAAATGTTTAGCCTTGTGATTGATGTTTGCACACTAATGAAAATAAATGTCACGTTTCGAGCGGATATGTTTATTAGCCACAGTTCAGTATCAACAGGATTAGTATCTTTCGTATTCCGCAAACCCCATATTTGCATCGAAGACACCTTTAACATGGAACAGGTTCGGTTAAGTATGCCTTTTACTGACGTAGTTCTTACCGGAGACTATGAGCATCCCTCATTGGGGAAGAAAGAGCTCAAATATCCAGGTTACCACGAACTTGCATATCTTCATCCTAATGTGTTTACTCCTGATGAAAGAGTGTTAAAAAGTCTTGGAGTATGCAAAGAAGAGAAGTATGTAATTGTGAGGTTTGTAGCTTGGGCAGCTACCCATGATATAGGTCATAAAGGGATGTCAATTGAAAACAAAAGAAAACTTATTGAAACTCTTTCTAAGCAAGTTAAAGTATTTATCTCATCGGAAGAAGATCTACCGGATGATTTGAAGAAGTATCAGATTCCAATCAAACCAGAAGAGGTGCATAGTATTATGGCTTATGCTAGTTTGTTTGTTGGCGAGAGTTCTACAATGGCTACAGAATCTGCTGTCCTTGGTGTTCCCGCGGTTTACATTAATGATAGCCATTTAGGATACATTAAAGACCTCGAAAGCAGAGGACTGATCTTTTCATACACTGAATCATTAGAGGATCAAGGGTCTGTCATAAATAACGCCATTGATATCGCAAAGAATGTAGATAAATCTGCCTACAAGGCTATTGCTGAGAGAATGCTCAAGGATAAGATTGATGTGACCGCATTTCTTGACTGGTTTGTAAGTAATTATCCTTCTTCCAAAGAGAAGGTTTCAGGTAAGTGCTTTAGTTTTGATGGGTTCAGAAGATATCAGGAATCCTGAGGATTGTTTATTGGTTACCATCATGGAAGACTTTTCTGTGAAGATATACAATTCCCTACTAGACACATTGATATCAGCAGGCTACGAATTCCAGACATTCCAGGAGTTTATGCTGGAGCCTCTAGATCGGGTAGTGATCTTAAGGCATGATGTGGATAAGAAGCCAGAGAACTCGCTGAGCTTTGCGGAGATTGAGCATGAGAAAGGGCTTAGGGCTTCTTACTTCTTCCGTGTAGTGAAGGAATCGTTGCATGTGGATAAGCTTCTGTCGATCAAGGCGCTGGGGCATGAGATCGGCTATCATTATGAGGATATGGATCCCGCGAAGGGAGATCACGAAAAGGCGATCAAGAGTTTTGAAGAGAATCTTAAAAAGCTGAGAAAGCTGGCACCGATTGATACGATCTGTATGCATGGTAGTCCGCTTTCCAAACATGACAATAAAGAGCTTTGGCAGCATTACGAGTACCGTAAATACGGATTAATCGGTGAACCATACTTCGACATAGATTACGACAAGCTGTTCTACATCACCGATACAGGCAGGAAATGGAACAATCGCGATGCCAGTATCCGGGATAAGGTGGAGAGTCCGTTTGAGATTGAGGTGAAGAGCACGGAGCACTTTATTGAGCTGATTAAGGCCGGGAAGATGCCGGAAAAGATGATGATCAATACGCATCCGCAGAGGTGGAATGATGATTTGCTGCCGTGGGTGGTGGAGCTGGTTGGGCAGAGTGTGAAGAACCAGATAAAAAAGATAGTTTCACGCAGATTGGGGAAGTTTTAGAGTTGTAGGGTTTTAGGGTTATGCGTTTTAGGGTTTTAAAGTTTTAGGGTTTTAAAGTTTTAGGGTTTTAGGGAGGCAAGATGACGAGTTTCAAAGATTTGGAAGTTTGGAAGCGGGGAATTGATTTAGTGGAAGATATCTATAGCCTTACGGCGAAGTTCCCCACTAACGAGCAGTTTGGGCTGGTTTCTCAGATGAGGAGAGCCGCTGTATCGATCCCTTCAAACATTGCAGAGGGTCAGGGTCGCAGAAATGCCAAGGAGTTTATTCAATTCTTGTACATTGCAAAAGGATCACTTGCTGAGATCGAAACCCAGCTGATAATCTGTGAGAGGCTTAAATTTATCGCTGATGCACAAGTACAGATCGAAAAAATGAAGGTTCTGAGGATGATGCTAATAGGCTTGATCAATAAGCTTAGTAACAGCACGAAACCATAAAACCCAAAAACTTTAAAACCCTAAAACCCTACAACTCTAAAACACCCCAAAGACAACAGGATAAAGAATGAAATATTTAGTGACAGGTGGGGCCGGCTTTATCGGCTCAAATATCGTATCGGAGTTGCTCAAACAAGGGCAGCAAGTAGTAGTACTGGACAATTTTGCCACGGGTAAGCGGGAGAACATCCTGCCTCTGATGAAGAACGAGAACCTGACCATGATCGAGGGTGACCTGCGTAGTTTTCATATTGTGAGATCTGCGGTGAAGGGTGTGGATTACATCCTGCATCAGGGTGCATTGCCCTCAGTACCGCGTTCGATCAATGATCCCATTACCTCCAATGATGTGAATATCTTGGGTATGCTGAACATCCTGGAAGCGGCGAAGGAATTTGGCGTAAAGCGAGTTATCACGGCTTCATCCTCTTCTATCTATGGAAATAGCGAAACTTTACCCAAAGTGGAGAGTATGCCGGTGAATCCCTTATCACCTTATGCGCTAACTAAATACGCGCAGGAGCGTTATTGCCAGATCTTCTCGCAGATTTATGGTTTGGAGACGGTGGCACTGCGCTATTTCAATGTGTTTGGTCCGAATCAGGATCCCACCAGTCAGTACTCTGCGGTGATTCCGAAGTTCATCAAGCTGATCATGGCGGATAAAGAGCCGGTGATCTATGGTGATGGCAGCCAATCTCGGGATTTCACCTTTGTGGAGAATAACGTTTGGGCGAATATCCAGGCTTGTACCGCGGAGAAGGCACCCGGGGAGGTGATCAATATCGCTTGCGGGGAGAGATACACGCTGATCCAGTTGGTGGAGATGATTAATGAGATCTTGGGGAAGAATGTTGAACCGAGGTTTGAGCCGGATCGGGCTGGAGATGTGAAGCACTCGCTGGCGGGGATAGAGAAAGCGAAAGAGCTGCTGGGGTATGACGTGCGGGTGGATTTCCGTGAGGGATTGGAACGTACAATTGAGTTTTTTAGATAGAACGCAGATGACACGATGACAGGATTTACAGGATTTCCTACCATCAAAAATGGATAATAAGTAATATTAGGCACACATAAACTGCATGCACGAAGATACTGCTCTGCACAAAGACCTGACACAACGAATAATACACTGTTTCTATAATGTTTACAACAAACTTGGTTTTGGCTTTCTGGAAAAGGTCTATGAAAATGCTATGATAATCGAGATGCGTAAGCATGCTCTTGACGTTGAAAGCCAGAAGAGAATCAACGTTTTCTATGAAGGTGAAATGGTTGGTGACTACTACGCAGACCTTGTTGTAAACAACCTCATTATCCTTGAATTGAAAGCAACTGAATCACTTTGTATAGAACACGGTCTTCAGTTATTAAACTACTTGAGGGCTACTGAACTGGAAGTCGGCCTGCTTTTGAATTTCGGCAAGAAACCTCAGATTTCAAGAAAACAGTATCTCAATTCAGAAAAGTAAAGATCGTGAAAATCGTGTTATCCTGTCATCTGTGTTCTATTAAGCCAGCATGAAAAGTAAGATAGCTAAGTACTCTTTGTTTGTGATTGACGTGGCGATCGTGGTGTTCGCGTTTTTGTTTGTGGCGAAATTGCGGACAGGGACACGTGTGATCATCGCGAACTACTGGAGGTCTTTGATACCGTTTACCTTGATCTGGATAGGATCTGGGGTTTGGGGGCTGAAATACACCCTGCGCACGGTGGCCAATGGTGGGGAGATGGCCAAAAGGGTGCTGAAATGCGACGTGGTGGCTGCAACTTTCGTGTTTGGGCTAATGTATATCTTCAGACAGTTTCATTATTCACGGGGAATTGTGCTGGGCACGATGCTGGGCACGGTGGCGATAGAGCTTTTTGTCTTTGTAGGAGTCTATTACGCGCTGCGTTTTCATAAGGAAAACCAGGCCTTTGCCAGCACCCGGTTGGTGACAAGGTCCAAAGCCCTGGAAGAATCTCAGAGCCCCAAGTTCTTTTTGGACAGCAGTAACGCGGTACCGGCGATCTCGCATGAGAGCTACAGCCCACCTTACAGCCTCTGCGGACCGGAAGACAGTATCCTGATGCCGCTTTGGCAACAGTATCTTTCAGGTGATCAAGCGCTCTTCGACTTTTTAAACGATTATCTGGACCTCACCCGTTTCTGTAAATCCCAGACCCTGGTACTGAATTCTGAGACCTATTTCAACATCCAAAACGAGCCGGAAGCCTCCAGGCAGATCTTTATAAACCTGCACAGGGTCAATGATCTGCGCCGCTTCAACTATTATCTGATCAGGGTGAATGAATTGCTGCAGGATGGAGGGGTATTCATCTGCCACGGCCAGACCATCTCACAGCGCCGCAACAAGCTGCTGCAGCGCTATACCCCCTATCTGGGCATATTCATCTATGGATGGGACTTCATCTTCAAACGGGTGTTTCCCAAGCTGCCAATCCTGCAGGGTTGGTATTTTGCCATGACCAAGGGACGGGCACGCGCGCTTTCCGAAACCGAGATGCTGGGGCGCTTCTATTTCTGTGGGTTTGATCTGATTCACAAGCGTGAGATCGATGGCCTGATGCACTTCATCCTTAAAAAAAGCCGTGAGCCCCGCACGGATCCCAACCCCACCTACGGTCCCTTTATCCGTCTCAAACGCTTGGGCAAAGACGGCAAGGTGATCTATGTGAAGAAGTTCCGCACCATGCACCCCTACAGTGAATACCTGCAGGAATATGTCTATCAGACCAACGACCTTCAGGAAGGTGGAAAATTCAAAGACGATTTCCGGGTGACATCCTGGGGTAAAGTGATGCGGGCTCTGTGGATAGACGAACTGCCTCAGTTTCTGAACTTCTTTAAAGGAGAGCTGGCTTTGGTGGGAGTGAGGGCACTAAGTGAGCATTACTACTCGCTTTATCCA
>Ga0209311_1000689_pt1 | contig 29375 bp, 25 predicted proteins | sample AD_UKC045_MetaG_FD_184417 | JGI IMG/M metagenome (GOLD analysis project Ga0209311, IMG submission 184417) | Active sludge microbial communities of municipal wastewater-treating anaerobic digesters from USA - AD_UKC045_MetaG (SPAdes) (version 2) | ecosystem: Engineered > Bioreactor > Anaerobic >... | reverse complement strand
ATCGTCCCGGGTAACATCATTAACCAATACTTTGGGAGGTAGTTTGATCAAATCCGATTTTTGGATGCGGTTTTTGGAGATGTTCCAAACTTTTACGAGGCCAGAGCTGTTGTCGACCAGGTAGAGTAGATCCTGATAGACGCAGAATTTATCGGGCCCGGGCGGCAGTATTTTGCTCTGCTCGGGACCAATGACCTGCAAGGGTGTGATAACAGCGCTCAGCGTGGTCAGCGCAGCCAGAAACAAGATCAAACCTAAGACAATGTATTTCATGATCACTCCATCAGTCTGTTTGGTCTTAGCTTTCCGGGAGGTACTAACTTGTCAAGCAAAAAACCAAGCATCTTTATTCCTGTGGATGAATACTGGCAGAAATAGTAACAATGTTTAAGGTATTAATGCCAATCCCTGTCACTTTAGCGATGCCCGCGCGCAGGTATCATGGAACCGCTCTCGTTGGTTCCCTGCTGCCAACTGCAGTCATTGACGGTCGCGATCAAGATAGTGCTTGACAAATAAATCGCCTCAAAAATCAATTAAGAAATGAGGCTATATCAATGAGCAAAAAGAAGTATATTGTAGTACAAGTGCTTGATCCCGCTGAGGTTGACGGTTATTCCGACGCCCAGAAAACACATTATCTGAGCCTGGGATACCTGCCCTGCCTGTTGGCCAATGGGACCACTAAATGGCTTACGGAGAGCCAGAGAGTGATTCGGGCCGCGCAGGCTAACAAGCCCTTTTTCAGATTTTCCAGCAAAGCTCAAATACCCAAAAAAAACCGCCACACCCATAGGAGACATCGCAGCAACTTTCGGAAGTTCATGCTCGACAACTGGCAGTTCGTCAGCTTGCTCCTTGTTCTGGTAGCGGTGCTGTGGGCATTATTGACCTACTGGAACGCGATATTTGGATAATAGCTCAAAAGGACATAAATTGAAGATACTATTGACAAACGACGATGGTGTTATGGCTCCGGGAATCAGGACCTTACAGGCGCGGCTCGTCGAGGCTGGTCACACCGTGATCCTGATCGCCCCGGACAGAGAACGCAGCGCCGCTTCCCATTCCCTGAGCCTGAAGCGGGACCTGCGGGTCAGGATGCTGGCAGAGAATGAATACAGCGTGGATGGCACTCCGGTGGATTGTGTGGTAGTCGCCCTCCAACAGATTATTCGAGAACCGGTTGACCTGGTGATTTCTGGAATCAACGCGGGCCAGAACATGGGAGAGGACGTCCTCTATTCCGGAACCGTCGGCGCGGCCCTGGAAGCCGCTCTCACGGGTTTGAAAGCCATCGCGATATCGATCAATTCATACCAGGACCAGATCTATGACACGGCTGCGCGCTGGATGGTGAAGCTGCTCGAGCTGGGGATTGACGAGCTTTGCATGCCCCACGGGGTACTCAACATTAACGTGCCCAACCTCAACCTCGATCAGATCAAAGGGGTGCGCCTCACCCGCACCGGTCATCGCAGATACTATAATTTCATCAGGATTACTGAGGAGCATCAGGACGGGTTCTCATACAGGATCGGAGGCGACAGCCCTGTCTGGGAACAGGTTAAAGGCAGCGACGCCGAGGCGATTGCGGAAGCCTATGTGTCGATCACCCCGCTGGTCTTCGAGCTTACCGGGGCCGCCAGTTTCCCTCAGATCTTGGAATGGCTCGAAGAGAAACAACTTCTGCAACTGAAGGGCCCGGCCGATGCGCTTTGACGATCAGCGCGCTCTGCTCATCAAGGAACTTCGCCTGGCGGGCATAAGCGATGAACGAGTGCTTCAGGTCTTCAATATCATCCCGCGGGAGCTCTACGTTCCCAGCCAGTATCTGGAGTACGCCTACAGCAATCAACCTCTGCCCATCGATGCGGGGCAGACCATATCCCAGCCACTGATGATCGCCATCATGCTGCAGTACCTGGAGCTAAAACCAGAACACCGGGTTTTGGAGATAGGCACTGGCAGTGGATATCAGACCGCCCTGCTTGCCGGGCTGGCCTCTGAAGTCTGCTCCGTGGAACGGATTGAATTGCTCTCTCTCAAGGCGCAACAGGTTTTAAAATCTCAGGGGGTGAAAAACGCCTTTTTCAGGATTGGTGATGGCAGCCAGGGATGGCAGAGAGCTTATCCCCCCTACAAAAGTTTTGACAGGATTATCGTGAGTGCCGGGGCTAAATCGATCCCGGATGGATTGACCAGCCAGCTTGCCGAGGGAGGTATTCTGGTGATTCCGGTAGGAAAATCCGGCACCCAGATTCTGCATCGCGTGATCCGCGTTCAGGATGAACTAATCATCAGCAAGCATGGAGCTTGCGCTTTTGTACCGCTCATCAGCGAGCAGGTTTGATATGAACATAAAAGAGTACATCCGGTGGCTGGGCAAGATCATCAGGAAACCTGACAGCTTTGAGGCTATCAAGAGGATCAGTATCTTTGCGGACCTCAATTCATTTCAACTGCATGAACTGAACAACTATCTGCATACCAGACATTACAAAGCCGGTGAAGTGATTTTTGAGCAGGGATACCCCCTGGACGCAATTTTCTTCATCATAGCTGGTGAGGTGCGGGTCTCAGGCAAACTCAGCGGTTCGGACCCCATTACTCTGCGGGAGAATGATTTTATCGGCATTATCGATATGTTTCATGAAGGCACTCGCTCGAGTACTGCTATGGCCGTTACTGAAGTGAACGCTTTGGCCATCTCCAGGAGCGATCTTACCAATCTGATCGCCCGGGACAAAGATATGGGCCTGAAGATTCTCGGCGCGATCTGCCGCTACCTGAGCTCCCTGAATTTTTCCAAGTCCGTATAGGTATATCAGCAGGATGAACTTCACCAAGGTCATTTTTTATCTGCTGCTAATTGCTGCCATAGTATCCGGAGTTTACTTTTACAGCCGTGTCTTTGGATATATCGCCATGGCCATGGTGCTATCCTACCTTCTGGACCCTCTGGTGAGCTGGGTTGAGCGCCGCCACCTGCCCCGCTGGATGGCTGTCCTTTGCGTCTATCTGGGCATCCTGGGAGTGCTCGCGTGGCTGTCTCTAAGATTCGTGCCAGACTTGGTGAGACAGGGAAGGGGATTGATAGACATAATGCAAACCAACACTCCCGGTGGTGAAAACCTGCTGGTGACCCTGCCCTTTCTGAGAGACGTCTATCAGTTGTTGCTCAATCTGGACAAGCAATTGCCCAATTTGGACCTGGCGGCTCAGTTTCTCACCTTTCTGGCTTCCGCTCAGACCTTCCTTTCCACCCTCCCTCAAACGATCCTGGATAACTACAGTGAGATCATCGGGGCCGTTTCCTATGTGGGGACAGTGCCGCTGATCAGCTTTTTTTTGCTGAAAGACAAGGTCTTATTCAGAAAGGCAATGGTGGCAGCCGCTTCCAACCGTTACTTTGAACTGGTGATCATCTTCATGAACAAGATCGATGAGACGGTAGGACGCTATATGAGGGCAATGCTGCTGGAGGTAATAGCGGTATCGATAATGGTTTCCATCGCCCTGACCGCCATCGGGGTGCCAAACGCGGTCCTGATTGGCGTCGTGGCCGGAGTGGCCAACATCATACCCTATTTCGGTCCTTTTATGGGGGCCGGGGTAGCCATTCTGACTGTGCTGGTAAACGGCAGTCCTTCCATAATGATCCTGTGGGTGGCCCTCACCATGTATCTGGTGCAGGTTATAGACAACAACATCGTGTATCCGGTAGTCGTAGGTACCACCATAAACATGCATCCCCTCATCGTGCTGCTGACCGTGTTGGCAGGTGGCTGGTTTGGCGGCATCCTGTGGATGTTGATCTCCGTTCCGCTTGTCTATATCTGCTATTCGATGCTGAGGGTCATATATGTCAATCTTAGAGAATTCCGTCTATTATAAAACAGAGGTAATATATGAGTATCACCGACAAATGTTATAGTTTCCTGGATGCCCGCCGTGCCATAGCACTGGGCTATTATCCATATTTTCGCGAAATCAGCTCTGAACAGGACACCGAAGTAATCTGCAACGGCCAGAAGATGCTGATGCTGGGTTCCAACAGCTATCTGGGCCTCACCAATCATCCCAGAGTCAAAGAAGCGTCTATTAAAGCCATCCAGAAATACGGCAGCGGATGCGCTGGCTCCAGATTCCTGAACGGGACGCTGGACATCCACATCGAGCTGGAAGCCGAGCTCGCGAAACTGGTGGGCAAGGAAGCCGCGTTGGCCTATCCTACAGGTTATCAGGCTAATCTGGGTTGCATCAGCGCCATGGTGCTCAAACACGAATACGTAATCACAGATAAACTGGACCACGCCTCCATTATCGATGGCTGCATGCTGTCACAGGGCACGATGTTGCGCTATAATCACAACGATATGAAGAGCCTCGAGATCGTGCTCAAGAAAATCGCCGGTAAAAACAGCCTGATCGTGGTGGACGGAATTTTCTCCATGGAAGGTGACATTGCCGATCTGCCCGCCATCTGCAAACTGGCTGCCAAATACGGGGCCAACGTGATGGTGGACGAAGCCCATTCCCTTGGCGTTTTAGGAGCTACGGGAGCTGGAGTGGCGGAGCATTTTGGCCTGATCAAAGAATCCGATTTTATCATGGGAACATTCAGTAAATCATTGGCCTCAGTGGGTGGTTTCATCGCCGCCGACGAACAGCTGATCCACTATCTCAAGCATAAATCCCGCGCTTTGATCTTTTCTGCTTCCCTGCCACCAGCCTCAACCGCCAGTGTGTTGGAAGCCCTCAAGATCATGTCTGAAGAACCGGAACGCATCCAACGGCTGTGGGACAACACCAACTACATGCTGGCGGAGTTTAAAGCCATGGGCTACGACACCGGAACTTCCTGCACGCCGGTCATACCACTGCATGTGGGTGATATGATGGTCGCTTTTGAGATGTGGAAACGCCTGGGTGACGAGGGAGTATTCATCAATCCTGTCGTGCCGCCTGCCGTGCCGCCCAATTCCTGCTTGATCCGCACCTCTTTCATGGCCACCCACACCAGAGCGCAGCTTGATTTTGCCCTAGAGAAATTCCGCCGCATTGGCAAAGACCTCAAGGTGATCTAGCTCATACACATAAGTTTACAACAAATAAAATACATGGAGGAATCATGGCCAGCCAAAGCAGCGCCGAATTCTACAAAAACATCAAGGAGATGTCTCCCATTCGCGCGATCGCCGAAACGCTTCTCAACAACCACAACGTTCGCAAGATCGACATCCGGGAAGCCTATGAAATGGCCCGCAAACAACCGGGTGTATCTGAAACTGACCTTCCCGTCTATCCCGAATTTGTCAAACTTCACAAGCTCCCCGCCGATACCAAAGTTCTGAATGATTGCCACGGCAACATCCTGGGCCGCACCGCCAAAGCGAGACGCTTCTATCATCGCCTGAACCCCAGCCAGAAAAACAAGTTGGAAGGCGATTTCAGAGAAGCCGTCTGGCAAATGATGCACTATCCGCTCATCAAAGCTGAAGCGATATTGGGAATGGACGAAGATCTGATGATCAAGGCCACTTTCGTGACCACCGAATCCGACGCCGCCAACGTCTATAACTGGCTCTTAAACTTCGCCCCCTACGAGCAACTCAGAGAGCAGTATGAAGCCAGCCCCAAACTCCCGATTCAGGACGTGATCCTCGTCGCTTTCAACGAATGGACCTGCGATGATCCCTTCTACAACAACGTCGGAGCCCCCCAACTGGCCCTGGTGGATGAAAAACACAACGTGATCGTCAATATGGGCATGCGTTATTTTGGCGAGCGCAAGAAAGGCACTCTCACTCTGGCGTGGACTTCCGGTATCAGGATCGGAATGGCCGCCTGTCACGGTGGCATCAAAGAGATCGATTTTGGCACGTGTGAAGACCCTGCCTATCACAAACTGGGAAAACGATCCATCGCTTTCTACGGTCTTTCCGGCACGGGAAAATCATCCCACACCAACAATGCCGACAACGCCGGCACGCTGCCCAAGGGTTTTTCCAAAGCCGTGCTGCATGACGACGCCTTTCAGATCGACCTGGAAAACAAGCTCTGCCGCGTGTGGGAACCCACCCTCTTCGACAAGACCGATAGCCGTCCCACCGACCATCCCGATTGGAAATACGCGCTCGCGTTGATGAATCATATGGTGATGGAGATCGATGGCAAGCGCATTCCGGTGGGACAGGATGTGCGCAATTCCAATGGCCGTGCTTTGCTGGACCGTTCATTGCTGGGTAAATACGTCAACCGCTGCGCCTTCCCCAAAGCCCTGGTCTGGCTGATGAAAGACAGCGTCCTGCCTCCTGTGATCAAGCTCGACAACAAATATCTGGCCGTGGCTATGGGTGCCGCTTTGATGACGCAAAGAAACCGCGCCGAAAACGTCGCGGAAGACGAGCTCAACAAACTCGTCTTTGAGCCCTTCGCCAATCCCTTCCGCGTCTATGAGCTATATCGCGACGTGGAAGCCTTTGTGAAGGTGGTGGAGAACGGGGCCGACGTCTATTGCTTTAACTCCCGCGGCTACTGGAAAGAATCAGATGACGTGCTGGAAGCCATTCCGCTGCAAACGTCTCTCACCGTGCAGACAGCTATCCTGACTGACCAGCTGGAATGGGAAAAATGGGAGATGCTGCCGGGCGCGATGATCCCTACCAAAGCATCTGTCGATAAGGTCCTCCCTGGTTATTATGATAAATACTTACCTGGAGCCAGAGGCAACCTGGACAAATATCTTGCCACCCTCAAAGACAGGTTCCAACAGCGCCGGGATTTCCTGAGCGGTAGCGATCTGACTGAGCGTCCCCAACTGCTGGAGGAAATCGTCAAGACTCTGCAATTGAATAACTAATCCACTCCTTAATGATGAACCCCCGGTTTTTTGGCCGGGGGTTTTATGTTTTCATAAATCGCTATGCATGTTGCGTATAGCCATATCCTCCCTTACCCCTCGATCCTGCGGCCCCCTCTACCTGCTCCTACCCAACCCGAACTTTATTGGGGATGCCTTGGGGGAGATAAGGACGGGCTACCGATCCATGAATAAGGACGGGGCAGGAAACAAGCTCTGCGAAACCGCGCTCTGAGACTATTGAACAATTGATATCACCAGCATCAGAGCCAGTGCAAAAACCTTAAGCCTAAGGCTATTTATTAGTTTACTCTGGCCTTAGCTTTTGCCCGCGACTGCTGGAACCCAGCGGCTTGAATTGATTTACTCAGAAGCTATGGTATGGAGACCTCAATCACTTCTTGCTCTTTTTGTCCGCTTTGGTGTTGGTGTCCTTCTCTTCCTCTTTCTCTGTTTTGGGAGCGGGAGTGACTACCGGTTTGGACTTGATTGTCTCAATTTTGGCAGGCTCGGATTTAGCGGGTTTGGGGCTGTCGTTCTTTTTGACTTCGGAAACGCTCTTTTTGTCAGGCTGGTTTTTTGAGGGTTTGGAGTCCACCACCGGTGCCACGTATTTGGAAGGAGGTGGTGCTTGAAACTTGGGTGGCTTGGGTTTTTCATTGCTGGGAGGCTGATCGGAACTGTGACTGCCGGAAGCAGTAAGATCCGGTCCCTCCGAAGTACCGCTCACAATCACACCTTGATACACCACGGGGGGCTTGGGAGAAGGAGGAGGCGTTCCCCAGCCGGGATGATGAGGATAGTGGGGTGGATACCAGGGATGGAAATGCACGTGCTGAGGAGGCCTGGGATGTCTATGACGATAACCGTAATAAACGCAAACCCGCCAGTGCTCGTTGTTGACGTCGCGCTCGAGCTCAAAGGTGAACACCGACGGCTCTCTGATTGCCAGAGAATCAGCTTCGTGGGTAAAGGGCACGAAGATGGCGCGCTTCAATGGAACATATCCCTTTTTGGTGATCATCAGCATGATGCTGCGTCCCGGGATCCCTTCCCTCAGTTCCATGTATTCATCCATCAGCACCGGATACACCGGTGTGGGGGTCTGGCTAAGATATACATCCGGGTCATAAAGAGTCACGTCCGCCCCGCTGGGTTTGGTTTCCACCTGGAAAGCTCCATACATCGATTCGGCTTTCAGTAAGCCACACATACCAGCGGCGATGAGTGCTATCATGGCAAGCTTCTTCATGTTCAGCTCCTTTAGCTTGATAGTTCTATATCTAATACCGGAGCGATTTCCAATCCCTTCATCTCAGTTTGTGATCCGGAGAGTGGAGCAGAAATTGATGCTATCAATTGAAGTAATAATAGAATCCCACCTGGGGGATATACATGATGATCTCATCATCATAGTTGTAAGTGATCGGGACCTCAAAGGCAATCCGGAAATGACGGCTGAGCCCCAATTCGATTCCAGGGCCGATACCCGCTGTCCAACGATTTTCCGTCTTGCGGGTGGAGGTTTTGGAATTGGGGACCAGGTTGTAGTTATCGTAGTTGGATCTTATATATCTGGAGGAATACACTCTCTCACGATGATAGGTATACGATCCTCCCGCCATGATATAGAGGCGACCGCGGTTGAAGTGGTCCAGCATGATCAAGCCGTTCAGGGCCACGGTTCCGGAGGTGCTGCGTCCCTTTTTGTTGATCGTGATCTCGTTGTCCGTATATTCATCATCATAGTCGTAATAGGTCTCGTTAAACTTCACGTCGTTGCTGCCGCTGGTGTAGGCTCCCAGAGTAGCCTGCAAGCCTAGCTTGGGTCCCATCCAGCGCATCGCGTAACCGTTGCCGGAAGATGTGCCAAAATGCAGTCCTATAGAGGAATGCGTGTTGTCCTCGCGAGCGTTGAGGCCCACTGCCATCACAGCCAGCAGGCACAGGAATAATAGCTTCTTTGTATACATGTTACACCTCTTAATAGCTAGTTAGTGCCAAGCTGGCAGTTTCGGTAATTCTTGTCAAGCGCCAATGCAAATTTCAGCATCTGCAAGCGCGTGTGAGGTGATTGGCTCCATTTTATCAGGCCCTGCAGGGGTGGTGTGAAATCACTCAAATGCAGAATCCCGGAGTGGAGCAAACTGCGTGCCAACAGCCTGTAAGATTATGCTGGAGCGGGTTATCCGGTATAGTGTTACAAGCAGGCTGACTTGCTTCTTACTCACCCTCCTGCCGCTCTCCACCCATGCCATAGCAAAGTTGAGGCAAACGTGATGCAAAGGAGAGGCAAAGGAGGCTGGAAAGAATCGGTGTGATTCAGAAACAAACGGCCATCAGGACTTTGATTCCCGATGGCCGCGTAAGCTTTTGGTGAGAGTATACTACTCGAACTGCACCTTAGGGGCCATATCGGCTCCGCTGCTGGCCTGGAAGAAAGGCATTTCCTTGATCCCAAACATGCCGGCGAGCAGGTTGTTGGGAAAGACGACCACGTATTGGTTGAGGAGCTTGACGCTGTCGTTAAAGCGCACCCGTTCCGTGGCGATGCGGTTTTCCGTGCCTTCCAACTGATCCTGAAGCTGCAGGAAGTTCTGATTGGCCTTCAGATCCGGATACCTCTCCACCACTACCATGAGGCGGCTGAGCGCGCTGCTGAGGCCATCCTGCGCCTGCTGGAATTTTTGGAACGCCTGAGGGTCTGAAAGCGTCTCGGGAGTGATGGTCATCTGCCCCACCTTGGACCTCGCTTCAATCACCGCGGTCAAGGTGTTTTTCTCAAAATTGGCGGCTCCCTGCACCGTTGATACCAGATTGGGCACCAGATCAAAACGGCGCTGATATTGGTTTTCCACCTGTCCCCAGGCTTCCTGCACGTTCACTTTCAAGACGCGCATCTTGTTGTAACGTCCGATGATCCCTCCCGCCAGTATGATCACCAGCAGCACGATCACCAGAATAATGATGTATCCTTTTTTCACTTTTGCTTTCTCCTTGTCACTTAAAATCTGGCGCAAGCATTGAGACCCGCGCCTTTTTGTCCACATTTATTTATCGGCGCTTTTCACACTGAGTTTTCCTCTGGGGACGAACAAGCGGTATTGAGAGGGGCTGCCGGCTGGAACGATGCGTGTGTGGGGATGCAGATTTTGGATGGAGGAGGCTTGTTCCACGGCCAGCTCGACTGCCATATCCGCTGGCAAGAGCAGTTCCAGATCGCCATCCAAGATTCTAAGCTCCATCCAGCTAAGCGCTTCCATACCTCTTCCCTTGAAGCTGAGGTCTCCCTGGTCCATCGTGACGGATAGCCGCCTGGTGGCTACAGAATCCGCCAGCAGAGTGGTTTCATTGCTCATTTCAGTAAAGAATCCCGTGCGTTTCAGAGTGAAGGAGATCGCGTCCAGGCTGTCTGAATCTGTCAGACGCTTGCTCCACTTCATTTTGGAACCCGGAAATCCGAAGCCACTGCTCACGCTTTTCAAGCTGGATATATCTGATAAACTCATGTTTAGATCGCCTTCCGCCATCTTGAGGATGATGCTCTGCCGATCAGCCCAATTGTATCCCCGGCGCGATTGATAGGGCGTCGCCACTCCCACTCCGGCGATCAAGCCGAATCCCAGCAGCCAGAACAGCAGTTTCCAACCGGTTTTAAGGGTGGAATTGCCTTTGCCGCGTGGTCTGGAGAAGGGTGCCACATCCAGCCTCATCAAATAATACAAGCCCGCTGCCACTATCCAGACGAGCGTTCCCGCCCACACCACATCACTGGCAAAATGACCGCCCTGCGCCATTCTGGCAATGCCGATCAGGATTCCAAACAAGCCGGCAAACCATGCTAAAGCGAGGCTGTAAGACGAGCTGGCAAGGCTTGAACGGGAGCTCTTGCGCCCCCATTTTCTGAGCAGAAAGGCCGGAGCGAAAAAGAAGAATCCCATGGTGGCATGTCCACAGGGAAACGATTTGCCGGGACTGGTGGGATCGATCTGCAGGGGTGCTTCATAGGCATATTTGCCGCCAAATTCCACCACATCCCGCGGACGGGGCCTCCCCCATCTGTCTTTCAGCAATGTGTTTACCAACAATCCCGGACCGATGATCATCACCGCGATCAGATAGATTGCCATCTTGCGCCAGGAACTCAGGCGGGTGGAACTGAAACCGCGAATCAATACAAATACGGCTCCCAGAGACAGAATCAGCGCCGGAAGATTGCCAAAGCGGTAGAGCAGCTGAAAGATGCCCAGCTCTCCGGTTTCCCAACCGGTGTCGGAGTGGAACCACCAGCGTTGTAACTCCATATCCCAATCAAAGATATGAAACAGGGGCGTCAGTAGAGCCAGCAGCAGCACCGGCAACAGCAAATCCAGCCAAAATAAAGGATGACGGCCTTGAGGGGCCGTCATCGCGTTTTTAATGTCCTCTGACATATATGGTTTATACTGGTTTGGTCTCGGTATCTTCCAGAGTGGCTTCCGTTTCGGTCACGATGGTTTCCACCCCTTCTTCCACAACCGGTTCTTCAGTAAGGGTTTCCACCACTTCTTCCACTTCCGGAGCTTCGATGTGAGCTTCCACTACTTCTTCCACAACCGGTTCTTCAGCAAGGGTTTCCACTACTTCTTCCACAACCGGTTCTTCAGCAAGGGTTTCCACTACGGGTGCTTCGATGGGAGCTTCCACTACTTCTTCCACAACCGGTTCTTCAGCAAGGGTTTCCACCACTTCTTCGGCTATCGGTTCTTCAGCAAGGGTTTCCACCACTTCTTCGGCTATCGGTTCTTCGGAATAGGCTTCAGTTACCTGCTCTTCAAGAGCGGGAGCAGTTTCCACGTGATCAGCCTGAGTTTCAGCTTCGATCATGACTTCTTCCGCCACGCCGCCTTCATCGTTCTGATCGGTTTTGGCTTTGTCGGAGTTCTGTTTCTCACGGCTCTGCTTTTCGGCTTTCTTCTTTTGGTTTTTGGCGATGCGGTCGCGGATATACTGTTCGTGGATGGCGATGTATTCTTCCTGCAGCTTGGGATCGCGGGAGAAGAAGAAGGCTTTCACAGAGAGGATCAGCCTGCGGTTGTCCATATCGAGTTCGATGACTTTTAGGGGCAGGACTTCACCCACGAAGAAGGCTTCTTCGGAGTGCTCCAGCTTGGGAATAGCCAGGTGGGAGATGGGGATAAACCCTTCCACCACATCGTTATCCAGTTGGATGTCCACCAGCACGCCTTTGGGGATGAGCTTGCTGACTTTGCCTTTGACCTCGGTGTTGACGGGGAGTATAATGTTGAGGTTTTTCCAGGGATCGGGACTCAACTGCTTGACGCCCAAGGCGATGCGATGGAGAGCGCGATCGATTGAGAGGATCACAGCTTCCACTTCCTGGCCCTTGCGATAGACTTCGCGGGGGTGGTAGACGCGCTTGGTCCAGCTGATATCTGAAATGTGGATCAAGCCGTCGATGCCTTCCTCGATCTCCACGAAAGCTCCGAAAGCCGTGAGGCTCTTCACTTTGCGGGTGAGGACGGTGCCGATGGGATAGCGGTCTTCGATGGTCAGCCAGGGGTTGGGGTCCATCTGCTTCATACCCAGGGAAATACGCTTGTTTTCTTTATCCAGTTCCAGCACGATGGCGTTGATCGAATCACCAATCTTGAGGATCTTACGGGCATCGGCGATCTTTTTGGTCCACGACATCTCGGAGATGTGCACCAGACCTTCCACGCCGGGCTCGATTTCCACAAAGGCACCGAAAGACTTCACGCTCACCACTTTACCGGTGATGCGGGTCCCTTCGGGGAATTTGAGTTCGATCGTTTCCCAGGGATGCGGAACGAGCTGCTTGAGTCCCAGGGAGATCTTTTGGGTTTCGGTATCGAAGTTGATGACCTTCACCTTGACCTTGTCGCCGATACTGAGCATTTCGGAGGGGTGATTCACCTTGCCCCAGCTCATATCAGTGAGGTGGAGCAGGCCGTCGATCCCGCCCAGATCGATAAAGGCGCCATATTGAGTTATATTCTTCACTTCCCCATCCAGTTCAGAGCCGATCTGAATCTTTTCCAGCAAGTCCGCTCTTTTGATGGCGGCCTCGGCTTCCAATACCTGTTTACGGGAGAGGATGATGTTGCGGTGATCTTCATCGAGGCTCACAACCTTGAAGCTGAGTTCCTTGCCGATGAATTGATCGAGATTGGGGATCGGTTTGAGAGACATCTGGGAGCCCGGCAAAAAGGCTTCGATTCCCATCACATCTACGATCATGCCGCCCTTGACTCTGCGGCGCACCACACCCTGGAGGATAGTTCCGTCCGTGAAGGAGTGCTTGATCTTTTCGATGTTGTGGATGAAATCCGCTTTCTTTTTGGAGAGTTCCAGCTTGCCTTCGCCGTTTTCCACCTTGTTGATAAAGACCATGATGGTGGAATTCAGCTCAGGAATACCGCTGTAGGCAAATTCGCTGATCGGGATCACGCCATCGGACTTGTAGCCTATCGCGACCACCACATCCTTGTCTGTAACGCCTACTACGGTCCCTTCTTTGATTTGGCCGCTTTCAAAGCTGTCTGTGTATTGATCATACATCTTGAGCAGCTCTTCGTGTTCCTTTTCCTCCTGGCTAAGCTCGGCTTTGGGTTTGGGGGCCGGCTTGGGAGCTTCTGGCACGATTTCCTCGACCGGAGCTGGTTCTTCAGCTGCTTCCGGTTCTGGAACGGCTTCCTCGGCCACTGGTTCCACTTCGGGTTCAGCGGCTGGGACTACTGGTTCTTCGATTGGTTCAGGAGTTGGAGCTTCTTCAGTAGCGCTCGCTTCGGCTTCCTGAGGTTCAAGTTCTGGGTTCACAACTTCCGCGGTAGCTTCCTGTGAGGGAATCCGCTCTTCTTCCTTTGTCTGCGACGTCTGGTCTGCGCCGGCCATCAGGTCAATTTCGGTTTGGTCGGTTTTGACTTCGTTTTGATCATGAGTTAACATGATTCCTCCTTAAACAAGGGAATTTCCCCGACAGCAGTCACCCTGTCGGGTTCCCCATTTATTTCTTTGATCTGGTTATAAACCGCCACGATTGTCTCGGCGGGAGTCGATGCTCCGGCTGCCAGGCCAATCGAGTTAAAATCTTTAAACCATTCCGCTTGCAGGTCCGCTTCGCTTTCGATCTGAAAGCAGCGGCTGTATTGAGAGCAGAGCTGGTGAAGCTGCCTCGTGTTGGAGCTTTTTAAGCCGCCAATCACAATCACGAGGTCCAGCTTGCGGGCAAGGCGTTCTGAGGCTTCCTGACGCTGTTGAGTGGCCAGGCAGATAGTGTTGAAGACCCTCAGCTCGTTCGCTCTGGGAGCGAGCCACGCTACCATATCGGCCAGATGTTCTGGTTTTTCGGTGGTCTGGCTGATCAGGCAAAGCTGTTGTCCTCCAGTGAGTTCGGGCCGGTCATCCGCTTTCAGCACTTGGGTGGAAGCGTTCCCCCAGGAGAGCATGCCAATCACTTCAGGATGGTCAGCGTTGCCCATGATGATCACCTGGTAGCCCGCTTCAGACATGCTTTCCACCAGTTGTTGGGCACGCCTCACATAAGGACAGGTGGCGTCCACAAGCCGGTTGCCGTTGCGGGCCAGAGTCTCCATCATGTCTTTGGTGACGCCGTGCGATCTGAGGATCACCGTATGGTCGCGAAGCGAGAATGGGTCTTCGCAGACGTCTATCCCCTCGCTCTTGAGCTGATCAACGATGATGGGATTGTGGATAAGCTCTCCCATCGTGCAGACGGGCTTTCCAACTGAGGCGGCTTCTCTGGCCATCTGGATGGCGCGGCGGACTCCAAAGCAAAATCCGGAATGCTCTGCCAGCCAGATATTCACAGCGTTTCCAACCTCTGGAGCGCTATCTGGCGCAGCTTCTCCACCTGGGCATCGATGCTGAGGCCAGTGGTGTCGATCAGGATCGCGTCGGATGCCTGCACCAGGGGTGCCAAAGCGCGGCTGCGGTCATTCATATCACGTTGTAAAAGATCGGCTCGGACCTCTTCCAGGCTGGCTTTCACGCCTTTGGCTGCCAATTCCAGCTGCCTGCGTCTGGCCCGCTCGTCGGGGTCCGCGGTCAAAAAAAACTTAATCTCGGCATTGGGAAACACATAGCTGCCTATATCGCGGCCATCGAGGATGAATCCACCTCTCTGAGCGATGCGACGTTGCAATTCCACCATCTTTTGCCGCACTGGAGGCAAGGCCGATATCGCGGAGGCCAATTCGGAAATCTCAGGGGTGCGGATCTGCTCGCTGACGTCTTCACCATCCAGGAAAACGCGGTTCACGCCTGCCGTAAAATCAATCCGCAGAACGATCTTATCCACCATCGCGGCAACGCTTTCCACATCATAGACAGCGATCCCAAGACGGTATGCCTGCAAAGCGCAGGCACGGTACATAGCCCCCGTATCGAGATACACATAACCCAATCGCTGGGCCAATAGCCTCGCCGTGGTGCTTTTTCCGGACGCCGCCGGACCGTCTATGGCAATGATAACTTTTTTCATTAGATCGTTTCCCAACTTTACCAAAGATTTCAAGCCCTGATTGAAGTCAATGCTTTTTTCGAGTGATTGTTTGAACGTGTGATTGACCAAGGGAGTGTCCTCCCTCTTGGAGTTTAATGCTCAGGATTTCACAACCCATCCGATTAGAGAAAAATGGCCCCCAACCAATCTCTATGTTTACTATGCTGTACTTTGAGCAATGCAATGGTGAGAATAGGAAACCGCGGACACGGAAACTCAACGTGGGGACACATTGGAGGAGTGGCCAGAGTTGCTTGGAGCTCTGTAATCGCGGCCGAGCAGCCCTAAACTCCAAATCCTAAAACCCTGTAAGCCCTGCCGGTCAGTTCAGCGCCACTCCCCCACCGTAGTACGCGGAAAGGGATGTGAGCCTCAGCCCCATAGCCTTGATCTGGGCAATGAACTTGTTGAGGGCATCGAGTTTGGCCTGATTGTGGCAGTGGGTGATCACAACCACGGGCTCCACTCTGCCCTTGTATCTTCCCAGGTCAGAGATTTTGGCCGCGAGGGTGGCATCACTGTTGTCCGGCACGTCCAGAAAGAGATTGCGGCGCACAGCCCTCTGGCCCAAAGTGTTGGCCATGTTATAACCCACGGTTTCACCGCTGGTGACGCTATCCACAAAGAAGAGGCCTCTGCGGGCCAGGTGTTCGAGCACGGCCTTCATCACGGTTTTATCGGAGGTGGCGGTGCTGCCCATGTGGTTGTTGAGGGCGATGGCATTGGGCATTTGCTCATGGAAGGCGTCGATGAGCGAGGCGATGGTGCCAGCATCCTGGCCAGTCTTGATATAGCGTTCTCCCGGTTTGAGCTTGGATTGTTTGGCTTCCATAGGCGCGTGGATGAGGACGTCGTGCCCCGTCCGCTGAGCGATCTGGGCTGCCTTTTTCGTGGCGGGCAGATCTGGCAGAATGGCGAAAGCCACTTCTCTGGGCAGATCGGCGTAGCCTTGCAGGAGGTCTTTATCGGCATAGCCAAAGTCATCCACGATGATGATGATGGGAGGGATTTCTTTGGAATCGGTCCAGCTGTATTTAAAGCCTTTGAGGATAGTGGAATCAGCTGTCGCGGCGCTGGCAGAGGAACTGGCGCCGCCTTCATAGTATTGGGGCTTGAGGCTGTCCGCGTCGCTTCCGTTAACGGCGTCGCTGTATTCCGCGCTTTCGGATTGGAGGTTGTTTGAGGCATCGGAGCCGCCTTGCTTTTTTCCACAGGATATAGCCAGCAGGATAATCAGGATCAGAGCGCTGACGCGCAGGACGGGGATCAGGGAGTTCTTTTCCATTCTATAGTGTCGCCTTTTTGGATATTGAGTTTTTGGCAGGTACCGGCGTTGAGCTCCAGGGTATAGAGGTTGAAGCCGTCCGGCTCGATGGGGTCCTCGCTGAAGGGGGTAGTGTTTTCAGCGATGTAAAAGATCTTGTTTTCGTAATTGATAAAGAGCATGTCTAAAGATATATAGGTGTCCTGCATCCAGAAGCCGTAGCTCTGGCGGCCGTCGAAGACAAAGAGCATCCCCTGGTTGGGCTCCATGCTTTCGCGAAACTTGAGGCCCGTTTGCAGAGCTTCTTCCGTGTCGGCGATCTCGATATCGAAGCTGCCCTTGACTGAGCCGTCCGGACCTTTGATGACGAGCTCTCCATCCTTGCGGAACACGTGTTTCGGAGCTGTAGTTTCAGAGATTTCTTGAGCTTGCGGGCGGCAGGAAAAGCAAGCCACAAGCGTCAGGGCCAACAACAAGAACAGGATCATCGATAGGATGCGCGTTTTCATTGGGCCAGGATCATCTTGCGGGTTTGAGTGTGACTGCCGTTCTCCAGACGGTAAAGATAGACACCGCTGCTCACAGAGCGGCCCTGGTCATCTTTGCCGTCCCAGTTGAGCTTATGGATTCCGGTTTCCAGACGGCTGTGACAGAGTGTCTTGGTAAGCTGGCCTTTGAGGTTGTAGATCCTCAGGCTGCTGGGGCTGGCTGGATCAGTTACACTGAAAGAGATGGTGGTGTTTGGGTTGAAAGGATTGGGGTAGTTCTGATGCAGAGAGAAAATCGGGGCGGGAAGCTCGGTGTCGTCATTGGAACTGCCGGTGAGCAGAGTGACCTGGCCCGCCGTTCCGTTTAGCGCATAATCGCAGATGATTTGCCCCAAGGGGGTCTGGAATGATTGATTCATATACTGCAGATCGGCCTGTGCTTTGATCCAGGCAAAGTGCTTGGTCTGGTCGTTCAAAGCGTAACATCTACCAGTCCCCATTGGAAAAAACTGCACTTCCCATCCGCTAATGCTGTCGGGTGAACTGAGCCGGGTTTCCAAGACTTCCAGGTCCGCGCTGGGTGAAAAACTAAACTGATAAAACCCGGGCGTAGCATCAACATCCATTGTCACGCCTGCAAAATCATAATTGAGAGAGTTCTGGGCCTGGAACCGATAACTGGGATCGGTGATGTACTTATAGATCAGATAGGCGTCCACCGCGTTCACAGCGTCATTCTGGTCCACATCGCAGGCAAAAAGGAGGGTCTGATTCCATGGGATTGGGTCGATCTGCGGGATGGGATCAAGTCCCACGCTGTAATCCAGCACGATCAGCATATCCGCGCTGCTGATGATCTGATCTCCGTCCGGATCGCCAAAGTAGCGATTGTCCATACTGATACCTTCCACCACCAGATCGTCGATGAAGATGCCGTCCAGATTGACGCTGGTGTCCGTCTGGATGCGGAAACGCAGGTGCATGTTCTGCCCGCTGTAGGGGGCCAGAGACAAGCTCACGTCCGTCCAGGAGGTTTGAGAACCAGTGTAACTGGTGAGTTGTTGCCAGTCTGTGCCGTTGGTGGAGGCCTCCACATACACAAAGTCATAGCCGTTCTCAAGGGAATATCTGGTCCTGTAACTCAGAGTGGGACTGGCAATCTGGCTGAGGTTGAGGGGATTGGTGAGCCGGCAGGACTTGTTGATATTGTTGGCGTAATTGCCTCCGGGAGAATCGGTAAGGACGTTGTTGCCAGTATAGGGAGTTACTCCCCAGGGACTGGTGGCCGTCCAGTTGTTGCTATTGTCAAACACGTCTGTAAACACCGTGGTAGGCGGTGAATAAATAAACACCAGCCTGTTGTTTTCAGCCGTGAGCAGGAAGGATTTGCTGTAAAAAGTCTGCCCGGCCTGTCTGAAACTGATAATATATTGGCCTTCCGGAACGGAGCCGAAGCTGAAAGTTCCGTTTGCGTCGGCGTTTACGACTCTTTCCGGCACGGTGTTCAAAGCAACCACAAGATTTGATATACCGCTTCCGTCGGCATTTCTGATCTGGCCACTGAAATACGTGTTGGCAGCTAGCTGCAAAACGAAGTTATGGGTGACAAATCCGGTGGTCGGAACTGAGAGCTGCACGGTTTGAGGAATGTAGCCAGGCGCGGCAGCGGTAATGGAATATGAGCCTGGCAAAAGCAGACGGTACCAATCTGCCAGACCAGGATTTGTGCCTGTCACTTTGGCGTTTCCAGCCACGGTGATGGTGGCATCGAGCAAGGGCAGACCAGCTACGGAAGTCACGGTCCCCCGCGCACCCTTTTGCGCGAATTCGATCAGCGCCAGCATCGATTCCTGGTTGTATCCCCAGAAAGTGGGAAGCTGACTGGCGGGAGGCCATTTATTGTTGCCGATCTCGGCAGTGAGGTCGATGCAGTCGGTATAACCGTATGACCAATCCTGGAGCGAACCGGTGATTACATACCACTGCGCTCCGTTGGTGATCCCCTGGGGAAATTCAGTGCTGTTATAGAGCAGGCTGTTGTGAGATGAATAGGTGAGGGCGGCAGCCTGGATGAGGGCATCGTCCGGAGCGAGGGTGTAGGTGTAATCCCAGGGGTAGTTGATCACCTCCGCGCCGCCGTGGAAGTTTGCAGAGAGTTGAAATCCACGGGAGTTGCTGAAGTTCATGATGGCAGTATTTTCCTGTCCGGTTGCGTTGCCGTCCGGATGCTGTTCACCCGTAGGCATGGGATAGTTGCGGTTCAGATCGATGCCAGCCGCGTTGTAGCGTTGACCAAGGACAAAGCCGTCGGGATTCATCATCGGACAAATCCAGATTTCGGTGTTATCCACCATTTGAGTCACCCTGGTATCGGTGCCGTAGTTAGTTGTCAGATGCTGGATAAGGCGAATGCACATGTCATAGCCCACCACTTCATCGCCATGGATGGAGGAGATATATCTGAATTCGGGCTCAGCTTCGTCCTGTGAGGCGTTGTCCGAGATCTTCATGAAATAGAGGGGGCGGTTTTGAATCGAGTTCCCAGCCGTCACCAGGATGCAGATATTGGGATACTGGGCGGCAGTCTGGACCATAAAATCGAGGTATTGGGTGATGCTGTAATACTCGTTTTGGGGAGGAGTGCCGTCCCGGAGGGGGTCGTTGAGTTTGCGAGCCAGTTCCGGAGCGGGATTGGGCAGCCGGATAGCGTCAAAGCCGGCGGCCAGCAGACTTTGAAACTCGGTTTCATGGCGCACGAAGGCCATGATCGTGCCGGTAGAGCGGTTCACGCTGTCAATGCTGATGTGCATGGCGTTGAGGGTTTTGACATCGCGATCGGCCTCCCAGCTCGATATCCTCACAGGGAAGGCAATCAACGGGGTGGCGATGATCAGCGCTATGATAAAGGTAAGTAGAAGTCTCATTCCATTCCTCTGAAAAACTGAGTGCGGCCCGTAAAAAAGGCCTGGCATCCTGAATGCATATTTCATGCCGTTTGATAAAAAACAAATGCCAGGCTAACAACGGCACATGAAATACGTCGCTTAATGCTGCTTCATTCCTGACCTGACATGGTTCACGGGCATCCATTGCGCTGCGCCTGGCAGATGTCACTTTCTGAGAGTGGCCGCTTTTGTCAATTGAAAAGCACTTTCTGCTTGACAAATTGCATGATGGCCAGATTTGCTCCTGGAGGAGCTGGAGTTTCCAATCCCCAGTTTCGGATGAATCATCTTTTGCATATATTCAGGAGGATCAATGATCGATTCCAGGATCACAAAGCTGATCGCGATCGTGCTGCTGTTCGCGATGTCCACTTCCATGCTGTTCAGCCAATTTGATGTTATCTACGACACTCCCGCACCCGTAACCGCGACTCCCATGACTATGCCCCAGCAGGTGGGATCCGCGTCTCAGGGGCTGTTCGATGGAGAAAGAGACGCCAAAGGCAACATGGCCTACGGCTGCGGTGGCTTCGCCTGCAACGTATTTGGATTTCTGGCCGCGGCACTTTCCAACCCCCAACCCAGCGCTGCGGTGGTGAACCAATTGGCCCAGAGCAAAGGCGCGGATTACACCAACGCTTACAAAGCAGGCTATGCAAAGAAAGCTAAAAATCAAAACATGCTCTATGCCGGGATCGGCTGGGTAGTGGGCACAGCGGTTTTACTGACATATTTCTATTCAGACCCTATCGAGTAGGTTGTCGCTCGGATTGATGCCTGCTGACAGCTTACAAAAAAGCAGACTTTTCCTGCTTATTTTAGTTTTTTGCGGCTTCAGTGCCGTCCGGGCTGTAAGTATGAATGATCTCGCCAAGACCTATCCCCCTCAGCCTGAAACGCGGAAACCCACATCCTCTGCCAGCCTGTGGTTTACTCTATATGACGAGTGGATTTCCCCTGTCGATGGAGACAGATGCAGAATGAGCCCTTCCTGTTCTCATTATAGCCGCGAGGCGATCGCAAAACACGGCCTGTGGGAAGGAATGCTGATGACTCTGGACCGGCTGCAGCGCTGCGGTTATGATCTGGAGAGCTACCTCAGGTCCTATGAAGACGGCATCGAGCGCTTTCTCGATCCGGTCCGGGGCAAAAAGGAGCAACTGCAGCACCCATGAGATATTGGCTTGTTCCACTGCTGGCAACGATGTTGGGGCTGCTACCCTTGCTGTTGGGAGCCCAGACGCCTGCTTATGCAGATCAGCTCTTTAAACAACGCAAGTTTCCCGCCGCGATTCTCGAATATGAGAGATTTCTCTACCATGAGGCCAGAAGCCAGGAAGACTCTCTCTACGCGCAAAAGCAAATAATGAAGTCCTTTTATAGGGCCGGGATGGATGAGATGCTGTCTGAATATGGCCGGGAATCAGGACTGATCGAACGGGACAGGGAAATCACAACCAGATTTTTGGCTCTGTCAGAGTTGCGCCAGGGCCGTTATGAGGTGGCGCGCCTCATCCCAAACCGGGAAGATGGCGCTAACGCACTGCTCTTGAAAGGCATAGCGGAGCTGTATCTCAACCGTCCTGACGACGCCAGGGACTGTTTCGGGGATTTGCCTTCATCGGGATCTGGGAGTGTGATATATAACAAGGAACTGCTGCTGAGCTACTGCGACCGCCTCAAAGTCCTGCCTGGAAGATCGGCTTTTCTGGCTGGCACCCTGGCCTTGATTCCGGGGGCCGGATATGCCTATAACGGCAAGTGGCAGACTGCTCTATCCTCGCTGCTCCTGCAGGGGGCCTTTTTTGCCAGCGCCTGGGAACTGAGGCGTCATCAACTGCCGATTTCTTCCGCGATGGTAGCGCTGATGGGCACAGCTTATTATCTGGGAAGCATATACGGATCGGCCAGTGAAGCCATGAGATATAATCAGGAACAAAGAAAGAAATACCTTGACTCAAATCTGGCATCCTGGATAAACTGTCTGGAGCAAGAGTGAAACATGTAAGTCCTTATCCGAGGAGGTATAGCATGCCTAACAAGATTTTGGCAATCACGCTGCTGGCTATGCTGTGGACCAGCACCGTCTGCGCGCTTGGTATCGACGGAATCTGGATCAGCCAGGCCGACGGCAGCCAATACAGCTTCAGCGGCAGCAGCGCCAGCATCAGTCTCCTGGGCTTTGATCTGAGTGCCGCTAAGTTTAAAAAACACGAGATCAAATACCGGGACATAGGCTTTGATCAAAAATCCGGACTTTATTACGGTCAAAACCGCGTCAATGACGGTAGCGGCAATCTCCACTCCTGGCGCTTGGTCTCGATGTCACTTCCCAGCGCGGACCAGATGGTGATTACAGACGTACAGAGCGCCGCCTCCCTCACGTTGGTCCGTTCCTATTGGGAAGACAACATTCCAGCCTACTACAATTCCCTCAACGGCGCCTGGAAACGAGGCGACGACGGCTCGGAATACCTCTTCGCGCAGAATCAGGCCACTTTGAAATCCGTGGGGCCCAACCTGGCCAAGGGTAAGTTTCAGGTCAATCAGGTCAAGCTCAGAAACATCATCCCGTTATCGCTGAACAACTTTATGGGAGAAAACCGCCAGCATAAATCTGACGGGACCATCAACAGCTGGGACAGAGTGAGGATCAGCCTGATGGGCGATCAACTCACCATCACGGGTTCGCAAGCAGGCGACGTCCTCAAGCTCACGCGCAGGGTTGAACCCGGCAACATCGTCGCCAATCCAGTGGTGCCGGTCACCAACCCCAGCGTCAGCACCCCAGCGGTCACCCCTTCCCCATCCCCTGCTTCGACACTGTCACCCAGCCCGGACCTGGTGGGTGGCCTGCCAAAGAGCAAGACCCAAAATCCCCACGCCATTGCCGTCGTAATCGGCAACCGGGATTATGATGAGAGCGTGATCAGCAAAGTGGATTTTGCCATCAACGACGCCGATGCCATCAAGTATTACCTGCTTAACGTCTTCGGTTATAAAGAGAGCAACATCCTCTACTACCGCAACGCCACCCTGTTGGACCTCTATTCCGTATTTGGCAAGGAAAACAACCACCGCGGCAAGCTGAACAGCTGGGTGGAAGCCAGCAGTGTGAAACCCGACGTGTTTGTGTACTACAGCGGTCACGGAGCTCCGGATGTGCAAAGCGGCAGCGCTTATCTGGTACCGGTGGATTGTGATAGCCCTGACCGCATCAGCGTGAACGGATACTCGATCAACGTGCTCTATGACAATCTCAGCAAGCTCCCATACAACACCCTCACGGTGGTGCTGGAAGCCTGCTTCAGCGGCAATTCCGAAAAAGGGTTGATGCTGAAAAGCACTTCGCCCGTCGCTCTGAAAGCCAATGTCACCGCCCCCAAGGTGTCCGGCGCCACAATCGTGACCTCCACCAGCGGAGAGCAACTGGCCCACTGGTATCCCGAAAAATCCCAGTCGCTGTTTACCTATTATTACTTGCTGGGTTTGAAAGGCGAAGCCGATGCCAACAAAGATCACAAGATCAGCACTCTCGAGCTCAAGACTTACGTGGAGCAAAACGTGAACAGCTACGCCCTCAGAAACAGGGACCGCAACCAGAAACCTCTGTTCTCCACCTCGGAAGACAGGATCCTGGTGAGCTTCGAATAGAGAAACGCCCGCCCTCATAGGTATCTTTTCAGGATTGTAGCAGTGCGATAGCTATCCACACCCGCCCTTATTCCTTCCACTTTCGCCTGCCGGGAGCTCATCGTACCCACCCCCAATCTGGTTCGGGATGAGTCCGACATGATAGACTCAGGGAATAGGGCCATGAGTAAGGGCGCAAGCGTGGAAAGACAATGCTTGCATGGAGGCGAATCACTTCAATAATGAGTAAGGACTATCGGCCGTATGTGAGCTGTTCCGAAGTTTGAAACAGATAACGCGTACATATTTTTCACGAATAAGTGAGGGAAAAAAGAAAAAGGGGGCGGGGAGCCCCCAGTGTGTGTGTTGAGGTATGTGTCTATGATTGTTATCCGATGAATTCCTGACAGTGCCAGACTCCCCCGCTGATTTTCCGCAGCTGGCAGTAGTCTCGCTTTTGGCAATCGTGACAAAGACCGCTAAAGTCCTCGTCGTCTTTGTTCTCGCTCAAGCCGATACTGCTGAATGTGAGCATCGGGACATCGCTGTCGCTGGCGTCATAATCGTCACATTCATAAACCAGCCCGTAATCGGCACTGAGAGAGCAGTGAAACTTTCTGGAACAATAAGCGCAGAGACCAGCACGGTTGAAAGACCGGTCCAAGCGGTCTCTGGGGATCACTCCCTCGAGGCTCAGCTTCTTCAGGGTCGTTCTTGCGATCATTGTTACTCCTCGCCAACGTTTTTTGACGCTGACAAGATTACTATATGCAAGTAAGTGGCCAATGGACACCTCTATCTGCTATTGTGATGCATATGATTTATTATCTATAACTTATGCCCCCTAAACCACCTATCTGGCTACTGCCTCAATCAGGCATAAATCGCGTCATTCCTTCCATGTGTTACATTATGATACACTTTTCAAAGACCTCGGCATGTCTTCGGTTCCAATTTCCGGACCTCCTCTGCAGAAGAAAATCCTACTCGCCCTTGGGTGCATTAAGGCTGAAAATTCTTGCCATACTGGCAACGTTTTCCTCCACAATTCAAGCTCCCCTGCAAGAAGCCGCATATTGCACTTGACGAGAACTGCCACGCCTGAAAGCTGACCATCGACGTAAATTTTAAAGGTATAACATATGGATACAAGCGACAAAACCAATAATGAAGCAGGCGCGAAAGCTCCTGTGCCCAATTTTATCCGCTCCATCATTGAGACGGACCTGGAGACTGGCAAGCATAACAAGATCGTGACCCGCTTTCCGCCTGAACCAAACGGCTATCTGCATATCGGCCACGCCAAGTCTATCTGCCTCAATTTTGGCCTCGCGAGAGATTTCGGGGGCGTCTGTCACCTCAGATTTGACGACACCAACCCCAGCAAAGAAGAGACCGAGTATGTGGAATCTATTATGGAAGATGTCCGCTGGCTGGGATTCGATTGGAATGACAAGCTCTTTTACGCTTCGGACTACTTTGACCGGCTCTACGAATACGCCGAAATCCTGGTAAAAGACGGCAAGGCTTACGTCTGTGATCTCTCGCCCGAGCAGATCAGAGAGTATCGCGGTACCCTCACGGTCCCTGGGAAGAACAGCCCCTATCGCGACCGGAGCATTGAGGAAAATCTGCAACTATTTCGTGGCATGAGAGATGGCCTCTACCCGGAAGGATCCAGGTCGCTGCGCGCGAAAATTGACATGGCCTCCCCCAACCTCAACATGCGCGATCCCGTGATCTACCGCATCAAAAAGACCGATCATCACCGCACCGGCGACAAGTGGATGATCTATCCCATGTACGATTACACTCACTGCATTTCAGACGCCCTGGAAGGGATCACCCACTCCATCTGCACACTCGAGTTTGAAGACCATCGCCCTCTCTATGACTGGTTTCTTTACCAGCTTCCCGTCCCCTGCCATCCGCGCCAGATAGAATTTGCCCGGCTTAATCTCAGTTACACTGTGATGAGCAAGCGGCGCTTATTGGAACTGGTGGAAACCCAGATTGTGAACGGATGGGATGATCCCCGCATGCCCACTCTTGCAGGGATGAGGCGCAGAGGGTTCCCTCCCGAAGCGATCCGCGAATTTGCCGACCGCATCGGAGTGGCCAAAGCCAATTCCATCGTCGATTTTGAGCTGCTGCAGTTCTGCGTGAGGGAAGAACTTAACAGGACCGCCGTGAGAGTAATGGCAGTGCTGGACCCCATCCCCCTCACCGTGGAAAATTATCCTGAAGGCCTGGTTGAGGATTTGGAAGCGGAAAACAACCCCGAAGATCCCAATGCCGGGACCCGCAAAATACCCTTCTCCAGAGACTTGTATGTGGATCGCGAAGACGTGTCCCTGAACCCTCCCAAGGGCTGGTTCAGACTGGCCCCCGAGCTGGAAGTGCGCCTCAAACACGCTTACTATATCACTCTCAAGCGGGTGGAACAGGATAGCCAGGGCAGGATCACTCACCTCTACTGCAGCTACGATCCCGATTCCAAAGGCGGCTGGACCAAGGACGGCCGCAAGGTGAAGGGCACCATCCACTGGGTCTCCGCTCCCCACGCCATCAGCGTGGAAGCCAGACTCTATGACCAGCTCTTCACAATAGCCGATTTTAACGACGTGGAAGAGGGCAAGAGCTATCAGGACTATCTGAGCCCCGCTTCCCTCACCGTCTCATCCGCCTGCGTGGCAGAACCATCTGTGGCAAAGGCGATCCCGGGACAGAGATTCCAGTTTCTGCGGCAGGGTTACTTTGCCGCCGATTATGACCACAGCCCTGAAAAACCGGTTTTTAACCGCATCGTGGGCCTCAGGGACAGCTGGGCCAAGAAACAGCCCAAATAAGAAAGCCGTCTTGATAGTTAGAGAGTTTTAAATGCAACCCCCGATGATCAGCTGTCAAGGCCTTCACCGGGAAAACGTCCCCCAAAGAATGGTGCCAGCCCTTGCGATCCGTTTCTGTAAAAATAAAGAGCTGACAAACGTCAATAACCGTAATATTTCATCATAGCGGAACGAAAAATGCTATGGCTTAATAGTGAAGAATATCAACCTAGATGGGAGAGACTAATATGAAACACTTAGTATCTTTGCTGCTTCTGCTTGGCCTGGTGGCCACAGTGAGCGCTGTTCCCCGCAACCTGGTGGTTGTGGAAGTTGGCACCGGCACCTGGTGCGGTTACTGTCCGGGCGCGGCCATGGGATGCCATGACCTGCTCCAGAATGGTCACGCGGTGGCTATCGTCAAAAACCACAACGGCGACCCCTACGCCAACACTTATTCCAACGCCCGTAATTCCTTCTATGGGATCACCGGTTATCCCACCGCTTTCTTTGATGGCTTGAACCAGTCGGTGGGTGGCAGTTCCACGGCCTCCATGTACAACAACTACCTTCCCAAGGTAAACGCCCGTCTGGCCGTAGCTGCCAAATACACCCTCGCCGCGGTGGGCAACGCTGCCGGCAACAGCTATACCGCGGTTGTAACCGTGGCCAAACCGGAAGCGGACACAAACACCAACGTCAAGCTGCATGCCGTGGTCACAGAATCACACATCCCGCAGGTGTGGTTTAATCAGACCACCGTAGACAATGTCAACAGGCTGATGGTCCCCAATCAGAACGGCACCGAAATAAACCTTGCTACCGGGGAACAGACCACCGTCAACCTTCAGTTTACTTTGAATGCCAGTTGGAATGTAGCTAACTGCGAAGTGGTATTCTTCCTGCAAAACATGACATCAAAAGAGATCCTCCAGGGCGTGAAGTATTCTCTGGCCTCTTTGGTGGGAGCTTATCCCGTCTCCCATACCACCATCGACTTCCCAGATCAGTCGGTCGGGGCGTCGACCACAATCCCGATCACTATCACCAACTTTGGCAGCACTACCGCCACTGGCACGATCGCGATCGACAACCCCATTTTCTCGGCCAATGCCTCCACCTTCAACATTCCCGCCGCTCAATCCGCCACCGTGAACGTGGTCTTCACTCCCACCGCCGCAACAACCTATAATGGCAATATGACGATCGTGGGCAATCTTTTTAACCATCCCAACATCACCATTCCTATCTCTGGCACGGGATTCTTAAACGCCCCTCCCATCGCTCAGGATGTGATGGTTTCAGGCCCCCCGATTCTGCATCAGGGCATCACTGGCAGCTACGTCTTCAGCGATCCCGACGGCAACACTGAAGGCAGCACCCTCCTGAAGTGGTACAGGATCGTCAACAACGTCCCACAGCAGATTGCTGGCGCCAACACCAACTTCTATCAGCCGGAAGATGCGGACTTGGGCCTTGCTCTCGCCTTTGAAGTGACCCCATACGATCAGCATGGTTTACCTGGCACACCAGTCATGAGTGGCTATACCCTTCCCATTGATGTGTTGCCGCCTCCTCAGAACTTTGCGGCGCTGCTCAATCCTCCCGATACGGTGATCCTTTCCTGGGACCGTCCCATGTATTTCGACGGCCGCGCTTTTGTGGGCTATCGCTTGTATCGTAATGGTTTGAACATCTCCACCATTACAAACTCAAACACGCTTACTTTCACGGACACCTACGTGCCTGTCGGTACTCACGAATACTGGATCTGCAGCCTCTTCAACAACCCCATGGAGCTCTCAGACCCATCCAACCACGTGACTGTCAGCATAGGCGTAGCCAATGATGACCAGATTGCTCCGCCCGCTTCCGTGAGCGTTTTCCCCAACCCCTTCAGCGATCACTCCGCGTTTGAGATCAAAACCAAAGCCGCCCAGGCAGTCACTCTCAGCATCTACAACCTCAAAGGCCAGATGGTGAGAGGATGGAGAGCCCAAAGCGACGCTTCCGGCAATCTCAACATTGAGTGGGACGGCAAAGACGCCTCTGGAAACGTGGTTAACAGCGGTGTATATTACTACAAAGTCACAGCTCCCAACCTGACGCGTCAGGGTAAGATTATCCGGGTGAACTAAGCCCAGCACCTCAGATAATTGCACAGCCCCGGATTTACCGGGGCTTTTTTATTGTTTCAGAAAGACCATTGCACATAGCCATAACCCTGCTTTAGCCAGCCGTAGCAATGACTTTAGCAGGTCGCTGCACTGGCTTTAGAGCTCGCGCGAAAACGGCAAGGCCAAAGACTGATATTGATCTGTTGGAGTTCAAGCGGCCACGATAAGAGTATATCTGGCAGCGAGTTTGCGGGCCGATCCCCGTTGGAGTTCAAGCGGCCACGATAAAGGTATACATGGCAACGCGTTTGCGGGCCGCTTGGACTTCAACCAGTACACCGAAGGGGGAATCACTCCTCCGTGTGCTGCTGGAAGTCCAACGCCCCGTCAGGTATAGAGATAAACGTATAATCTATTTTGGGGCTTTGAACTCACAAAGGGCATTTCCGTGCAAGCCTTCATTCGGCACCTCGCAAGATCAGCTCGCAATACGTAAAGGCCTATCATATAGACGCATAAGCATCATAGTCACGCACCGCCTAAAGTCAATGCAACAACCGGTTGAAGAGCTTGTGCAAAAACTGATCATCGTGGCATTATTCTTTACGAGTCCCAGCGGGACGACAGTTTAGATAGATCCGGTGTCCCAAACAAAGATGAGTCCTGTAGGGACGGCAGTTTAGATAGATA
>Ga0209311_1000687_pt1 | contig 29405 bp, 23 predicted proteins | sample AD_UKC045_MetaG_FD_184417 | JGI IMG/M metagenome (GOLD analysis project Ga0209311, IMG submission 184417) | Active sludge microbial communities of municipal wastewater-treating anaerobic digesters from USA - AD_UKC045_MetaG (SPAdes) (version 2) | ecosystem: Engineered > Bioreactor > Anaerobic >... | reverse complement strand
AGGTCGTCGGAAAACCTGACGAGATCGTCGAGCGTGATTCGACAATCGCCCTTCTTGGCTCGCTTGTTATTGGAAGACTCGCGCGTGTTGCCGAGCGTAAGCAGGCGGCAGAGACGCCCCCACCCATTCCGGTTGGCCGGATACGCGATGATATCCGGCGTTCCATCGACGAAGCTCAGCCTTGCACCAACGACAAGCCTGAATTGCTGCGCACGTTCCTTCAACTCCATCTGGAATTGCTTGAACTCTTCCTCATCCGGATGCGGCATCCACGCGTGCTCGCCTGGCGATCCGCCCTCCCTCATCTTCTCTGGCGGAGGAAGACCATCTTCACGGATATGCTTGAGCGCGGCCCAGGCGCGTACGACACCGGACAATGTGTTGCGATCAGCAACGCCCAGCCCCCTGTAACCAAGCATTATCGATGTGAGCACCATGTCCCGCGCCGTCGAAGCTCCGCGCAGGAAGGAGAAATTGGTTGCTGCGGCGAGTTCCGCGTAAATGTGCTGCTCGGCATCCAGAGGCAGCGGCACATCGGCAGCGACAGGCTGAGGCCCACGGAAGGCGACGACATTGCTGGGAGGCTTACCCTCAATCACGTAAACACCCCATGCACGAACCAGTCTGGTTGCGGCGTTGCTTGCGTGTAGGGCCCGGCGCGGAAGAGCCAGAAGCGGGAGCCTTCAGCGTCTTCGATGCGGTAGTAGTCGCGTGTGGGATCATGCGGCTTGAGCCACCATTCGGGCGCGATGCGCTCGGGGCCTTCGGCCCGCGAGACGATGTGTTCACGGCGACGCCAGAGGAATTTCCGTGGCGGTCCATCTGGCACCTCCACCATGGTGATGCGGATGAGTTGCGGCGGATCAAACACCTGGCTGGGACGCAAGGGAGGCTCTTCGTCTTCTGGAGCCGGCCACACATCAGACGTAAGCGGATTGAAGCTGGCGGGCACGGGGCGAGCTGCGCGGTCTGGGTTGCGCGTGTTTACGGGGAGGAAGCGGAGAACACGATTTTCGCCAAAGCGGACCGTGAGCCGATCTGCAAGGTCTGCGACTTCATCGACTTCTACGGCGTGACCATCGAGGCCCGGTTGAAGCGCGTCTAGCGCGTCTGTGTGGGGGATGGAGAGGCGGATGAGATCGAAGCCGAAGCCGGGGTCGATTGGATCAGCCAGGGCGTCGAGGCGTTCGCGAAAGAGACGGAGGAGCGTTGCAGCGTCGCGCATGGGACGGCCGGTTTCGATGACGAGGCGTCGCACGGCGCCGTCTGCACGGAACAGGCTGGCTTCAAACACGCGGCCGCCTTCGCGGCGTTCGCCCAGTTGCGTGCAGGCTTCCTGACCGAGTTCGAACAGGACGTTTTCAACATCTTCGACCCGGCCGATGGGTTCGGGAAAACGGCGCTCGACCCATAACATCGGTATCTCGCGGCGTGCTTCAAGCGGCGGATGGGCGAAGCCTTGCAGGCGGCGCAGGCGGAGCATCATCGCCTCGCCGAAGCGTGCGGCGAAAGGCAGGCTCGGGCGATCTGCAAGCATACCGATGGTCTTGAGACCGGCGCGTGCGATGGCCAGCCGATCCGCGTCCGGCAAACCCAGCGCGGCAATCGGCAATGCACGGACGGCTTTCGTCTCCTCCCCCGGCGGCACAATCGCGATGCGACCGAAGCGGGCGAGCGCACGCGCCGTATCAGCCCCGCTGGCGATGACTGTACGCACATGAAAGCCCACCCGGCGCAAGCGGATGGAGAAGATGCGGCGGAGATTGGCTTCGCCGCCGAAGATATGCTCGCAGCCGGTGATATCGAGCAGCAGGCCATCGGGCGCATCGATCATCACGACAGGGCTGAAGCGATCGCTGTCCTCGGCAATACGATCGAGCAGGTTTGCATCGGCGCGCGTATCCATTTCCTCGACCCAGAGATCGGGGATACGGGCGCGTGAATCCGCCAGTGTCATGCCGACAGCGAGGCCCAGTTGCTTGGCTTCCGGACCAACCGCCATCAAGCGCTGCGCCCCTTTCACCTTCTCGGTGATGACGAGCGGCAGTTCAGATGGCTCGACGCGCGCCCTCATCAGGCGATTCGCCGGCAGGTACGGGAACCATGCCGCCAGATAGCGACGGGACGACTTCTCTGATCCTGTCCTTGAATACGCGGCTGTCACGATCCCATTCCACAATCCAGTTGCGTCCGGCAGCGCCCGCCCTGTCACGCAGCAGTTCGACATTGAAGGCCGGATGGCCCGGCGCGTCCGCCTCCAACGGCGTCGAAGGCGCGGCGCGTATTCGCCATCGCGTCAGCGCAGCGCTCGGCTCAGGCTGTGCGCCTGCCCGCACCATGAAGAGCGGCACGTTGGAGCGCGCAGCGGCGAGTGCGAGCCGCCGCGAAGCGACAAGGTCGAGTACCTTTGGCGCACCCCACGGCTCGATGATCACGGCGCCGAGCGGCGGACATCGCGCCGCTTCCTCGCCCGCGCGCAGCACGGCAGGCCCATCGCGCGCACGCACAAGGATGAGACGATCCGGGGAGAGGCCGAGTTCGTTGATGCCGGGCGCATAGATCTCGCCCATCTCGACACCGACGAAATCCTGGCGAACCCAGACGACCGGCCGCTTGGCGGAGGCGCGTATCGCCAGCATCACGCCAAAGCCCGCTGCTGAGGGTTCATCGGCTGTCTGCGCTGCAAAAATCTCATGCAGCGCGCCGCGATTGAGCCCGCCCTGCAGCGCTGCATCCATCTGCGCAGAGCCCGTGGAAAAGCGATCGGAGGGAGCCGCAGACGAGCCGCGCTCCAGCCGGGACACCTCCCGTCTCAATGTTTCCAGATCCTGCTTAGTCAAAAGGTTTTTCCAAGTAGTTCTTGTTTTGTTCTATAAATCTTAGGCGATAAAAAGAGTCAATCGAGACTCAGAAAGACTCGTGTGCCGTTCTGGATTTCTGGCGTGGAGTCAGGAGGTTTCAGGTCGAAAATTTTTCGCGCACTACCTCTGATGCCTAGCTTCCGCTGGCCTAGCTGTTGGCGAGGACCACCTTGAGGAACTCCGCGCCATAGCGGTCAAGCTTGGCTTTGCCGATGCCGGTGATGCCGCTCATGTCGTCGAGGGTTTGCGGGCGGGCCTCGGCGAGGGCGCGCAGGGTCGTGTCGTGGAAGACGACGTAGGGCGGGACGCCCTGCTCCTTTGCGATGCGGGCACGCTCGGCGCGCAGTTGCTGGAACAGAGATTGCGCGTCTTCGGGCATGGCAGCTGTCTTGGCTGAACGCGCGTCTTTCTTCGAGCGCTTGGGCGGCTGGTCGCGCCGGAACGTCACTTGTCGTTCGCCGCGTAGCACGGGGCGCGCCTCTTCCGAGAGCTTCAGCGCGCCGTGAGCTTCCTGATCGACATAGATGAGGCCTGAGGCGGTGAGCTGACGGAACACGGATTGCCAGACGCGCGGCTCGATATCCTTGCCGACGCCGAAGACGCCGAGCTGATCGTGGCCGAGACGTTCGGCGCGCTCGTTGGTCTTGCCGACCAGCACATCGATCACATGGCCCGCGCCAAAGCGCTGGCCGGTGCGATAGATGGCGGACATCGCCTTCATCGCGGCTTCCGATCCGTCCCACGTATCGACGGGCGCGAGGCAGGTGTCGCAGTTGCCGCAATTGCCGGGATAGTCCTCGCCGAAGTGCGCGAGGATGGCCTTGCGGCGGCATTCCGTGGTTTCGCAGATGCCGAGCAGCGAGGTGAGCTTTGCGTTCTCGATGCGCTTGATGGCGTCGGGCGCATTGCCCTGCGCGATCATGCTGCGGCGCTGCACGACGTCAGCCATGCCGTAGCACATCCACGCGTCGGATGCCTGGCCATCGCGGCCCGCGCGACCGGTTTCCTGATAGTAGGCTTCCACTGAAGATGGCATGTCGAGGTGAGCGACGTAGCGGACATCCGGCTTGTCGATGCCCATGCCGAACGCGACGGTAGCGACGAGACAGAGGCTGTCTTCGGTGAGGAAGGCGTCCTGGTTACGCGAGCGGACGCTGGCGTCCATGCCGGCGTGATAGGCCAGCGCGCGGATGCCATGCTCGTTCAGCCATTCGGCGGTGGCTTCGACCTTCTTGCGCGAGAGGCAGTAGACGATGCCGCTCGCATCCTTGTGCTTCTTCAGGAAGTCGAGCAATTGCTCACGCGGCTTGTCGCGCTGGACGATGGTGTAATTGATGTTCGGCCGGTCGAAGCTGGTGATGAACACCTTCGCCTGCTTCAGGGCCAGACGTTCGATGATGTCCGCGCGCGTGACAGGATCGGCCGTAGCCGTCAACGCGATGCGCGGCACGCCGGGGAAGTTCGCGGCGATCGAGGATAGCTCACGATACTCGGGCCGGAAATCGTGGCCCCACTGGCTGACGCAGTGTGCTTCGTCGATCGCGAACAGGCTGATGTTGGCTTCGTGCAGCATCGACTGGAAACCCGGCGTGGTGAGCCGTTCGGGCGCGACGTAGAGCAGCTTGAGTTCGCCCGAGTGAAACTGACGGCGCACATCGCGCGCTTCATCCGGCGTCAGCGCGGAGTTGTACGCCGCAGCGGCAACGCCCGCCTGGCGAAGCGCTTCCACCTGATCCCGCATCAGCGCGATCAGTGGCGACACGACGATCGCAACGCCGGGGCGGCACAGTGCGGGCGCCTGATAGCAGATCGACTTGCCGGCGCCCGTGGGGAACAGCACCACTGCATCGCCGCCATTTGTTACATGGCTGACAACATCGCCCTGCAGCCCGCGGAACTCGGAGTGGCCGAATACCTCGCGCAGGATACTGAGCGGTTCCCTGATTCCAGCTTGCACGCTTTGTGGCCTCACCCTGCCCGTCTCGACGCCAAGCCGGGGCGAATTAGATAGTCTGTAGCGTCAATGTACAAAAGTTGCGTGAGCGCTCTCGTCTGTGAGTTGACGACCTAAAACGTCGATCTAGCGTCATAGACATCGAAAAACGGCCAACGTCTTGAGGGAGACGGACAACAATGAAGATCAAGCTGTTCGCGGCGACAGCCGTGCTTGCATTAGGCCTTGCGGCCTGCGGCGGTGAAACGCCAGCTCCAGAAACACCCGTTGCAGAGGCGCCAGCCGCGGAAACTCCAGCGGCAGAGCCTGCCCCTGTGGCGACTGCGTCGATCGGCGAAACGCCGGCTGATCCGGTCGCGTTCATGAAAGAGCGCCACGAAAAGTACGAAGACATCGGCAAGAACTTCAAAGTGCTGCTCGACAACTCGAAGCTTGGCACGCCGGATCTCGCCGCTGTCTCGGCGGCCGCGACGAAGGTCAACGACTACGCCAAGGAGATGGGCACGTGGTTCCCGCCCGGCACCGGCCCTGAAGCCGGCAAGACCGAAGCCAAGGCCAACATCTGGACCGAGCGCGCGGACTTCGACGTGAAGCTGGTGAACCTGCAGACGGAAGCCGCCAAGCTGGTGACGGCCGCGGGAACGGATGCTGCGGCGTTCAAGGCGCAGTTCGGGCCGACGGGTGGCACCTGCAAAGCCTGCCACGACAAATTCCGTGAAGAAGACAAAGACAAATAGTGACTGACACGACTGTCACGTCTGCTTCGCCGGCGCCCACACCCGACCAGCCTGTCACCAGGCAGAAGGTGTGGGATGCGCCGGTGCGGCTGGTTCATTGGCTCCTCGTCTTCCTCGTCACCGTCTCCTGGTGGACGGCCGAGGAAGGCGAGATGCAGTGGCATTACTGGTCGGGCCTGACGATTGTCGGCCTGCTTGTGTTTCGCGTGTACTGGGGCTTCGCGGGCCCAGAGACGGCGCGCTTCTCGAACTTCATCAAAGGGCCCGGCGCGGTCGTTGGTTACGCGGGCAAGCTGTTCAAGCGCGATTACCGCGCAGCCTTCGGGCACAATCCGCTTGGCGCGCTGAGCGTTGTGGCAATCCTGCTCGCGCTGATTGCGCAGGTGGGGCTGGGTCTGTTTGCGTCTGACACTGATGGGCTCGAGTCGGGCCCGTTGTCGCCATATGTGAGCTACGAATTTTCGAAGGATGCAGGCGACCTGCATGAGGCTGCGTGGAACATCCTGTTGATCCTGATCGGCCTGCACATTGCGGCGATCGTGTTTTATCTGGTCGTCAAGCGCATCAACCTGATCGGGCCGATGATCACGGGTAGCCGCAAGGCCGAGGCCGTTGAAGGCTCGCCTTCGGGCATTGCGCCGGTGCCGCTGTGGCGCTTCCTGATCGGCGTTGCGCTGGCGGGGGCGGTGGTTTTCCTGTTCGTCTGGCTGCCCACTACCCGCTGATCACTTCGTCCCGAACATCCGGTCGCCCGCGTCGCCCAGGCCGGGGACGATGTAGCCCTTCTCGTTGAGATGGCTGTCGATCGCTGCGGTGAAGACCGGCACGTCAGGGTGTGCTGCTGTAAATTTGGCGATGCCCTCTGGCGCAGCCAGCAGGCAGAGGAAGCGTAGCCTGGTGGCGCCACGATCCTTCAGCCGCTGCACCGCAGCGATGGCGGAGTTGCCCGTCGCCAGCATCGGATCGACCACGATGATCAGGCGCGTCTCGATTTCGCCGGGCGCCTTGAAATAGTACTCGACCGGCTCAAGCGTATCGTGGTCGCGGTAGAGGCCGACATGGGCGACGCGGGCGGCGGGTACGAGATCGAGCATGCCGTCCAGCAATCCGTTGCCCGCCCGCAGGATCGAGCAGAACACCAGCTTCTTGCCCTTGATGATCGGCGCATCCATCGGCCCCATCGGCGTTTCGATGGCGACGGTTTCCAGCTCCAGATCGCGCGTGACCTCGTAGCAGAGCAGATGCGCGATCTCGCGCAGCAGGGTGCGGAAGCCTGCGGTGGATGTTGCCTTGTCCCGCATCAGGGTCAGCTTGTGCTGGATCAGCGGGTGATTGACGACAGTTACGGGCTGCATGAGGCATCCTTGGTTGAGCGCTGTTTCTGACGCCGGGGCGTGGCGGGCGCAATGGGCCGCTGAGAGATCCGACACGTTGCTGCGATCCGGGCAGCGATCCGGCTTCCGCCTTCTGTCGAGCCGTTATATACACTCCACGATAACGCTCGCGGGAGAGACCCATGCGTGGACTGATTGCCCTTGGTATTGCCCTCAGCTCGGCTATGGCGCTGGCTGCGCCAGCTTTTGCGCAGCAGCCCAACATGGCCGCCAAACCGGAGGCCGTCTGCACGGCTGAAGCCAAGCCGCCAGCGGGTTTCGAGGACTGGAACGGCAAGGCCGCGATCACCACGGCGACGAGCGCCGAGCATGTGGCCCATGCCTCGCTGGCGCTGGGCAAGGGCTATGACGCCACCCTGCTGAACACGCCGAAAGTGGCGATGCCGGTTCAACCGGAGAAACCGGGTGGGTCGGTGGCTCATGCGGGGCTTTTCTCGTTCACGGTTGAGACAGCGGGCTCGTATACGGTTGCATTGGGCACGGCGGCGTGGATCGATGTGCTTGAGGACGGCAAGTCGCTGGAACCGACGAAGTTTGGGCACGGACCGGAATGCACAGGCATCCGCAAGATGGTGGTCTTCCCGATGAAGCCGGGCGTGCACACGCTGCAGGTTTCGGCGAACGCTGCGCCGACACTGAAGCTGATGGTCGCGAAGGCTCCCTGAACAAGGCTTCCCGAAATCGCGGGCTGATCGCAGCGGCGCTCGTGGGAGCGTCGGTGATCGGGCTTGTGGCTTGCGCGAGTTCGGTCGCGCCGGTGGCGGAGCCATGGCCGGCGGCGGATATGCAGGCGCCCTTCCCGGCCAACAACGCGCCGACGCCGATCAAGATCGAGCTGGGGCGACGGCTGTTCTATGACGGCGACCTGTCGTGGGACGGCACGATGAGTTGCGCGACCTGCCATGAGCAGAAGCGGGGCTTTGCTGATCCGAACAAGACGCGACCGGGGTTCGATGGGCAGCCGGGCGAGCGGAATATTCAGACGCTGGCGAACGTTGCCTGGTTCAGATCGCTGACGTGGGGCGGGCCGCATGTGGATACGCTGGAGCATCAGGCGCTGATCCCGATCGAGGGCTTTGTGCCGGTAGAGATGGGGTTCGGGGGAAAGAAGGAAGGCGCGCTGGCGCAGCGGCTGAAGGATCAGGCGTGCTATCCCGCGCTGTTCAAGGCGGCGTTCCCGGAGAAGCAGGGCGATATCTCGCTGGATACAATCGCGATGGCGCTGTCGGTTTTCCAGCGATCGCTGGTGTCGCTGGACTCGCCCTATGATCGTTATCGGCGTGGCGAGGCTTTGGCGATTTCGGATCAGGCGAAGCGCGGCGAGACGCTGTTCAACGACAAGCAGTGTGCGAGCTGTCATGCGGGGCCGCATTTCACGGACGCGGCGCTGGCGGGGCGGACGCCTTATGAAACGTTCCATCGCCTGGCGATGCCGCTGGATGGGAAGGATGCGGGGCTACAGCGGATTACGCTGAAGGCCGAGGATGCCGGGAAATTCCGTACGCCGGGCCTGAGGAACGTCGCGTTGTCTGCGCCCTATATGCATGACGGCGAGGTGGCGACGTTGCCTGATGCGATCTGGCATCATTATGCGATGGGCGACGCACAGGCGGACCTCCGGTTGAAGCAGACAGTGAGTGATGCAGAGGTGGGAGACCTCGTCGCGTTTCTCAATGCGCTGACGGATGAAGGCTTCGTCAGAAATCCTGCGTTCGCATTGCCGCCGCGTGGATGCCCTGTGCCGGAGGATATGGCGCTCGCGGGTGATGAAGCTGTTTCGCAGCGGTTGCATAACAGCCCGTGAGGGCGGCGGTGCATTTCCGCTTCGCTTCAATGCACCCTACGCTGTCTTCTGCTCCGCGAGATTCAGTTCCGCGATCATGGCCTTGCGCATTTCGAATTTCTGGATCTTGCCGGTGACGGTCATCGGGAAGCCATCCACGAACTTCACATAGCGGGGGATTTTGTAGTGGGCGATCTGGCCCTTGCAGAAGGCCACGATTTCTTCGTGCGATGAATTTTCGCCGGCACGGAGTTTCACCCACGCGCAGATTTCCTCGCCGAATTTCGGGTCGGGCACGCCGATGACCTGCACATCTTCGATCTTGGGATGGCGGAAGAGATATTCCTCGATCTCGCGCGGGAAGACGTTTTCGCCGCCGCGGATGACCATGTCCTTGATACGGCCGACGATGTTGCAATAGCCCTCGTCGTCGATGGTCGCGAGATCGCCGGTGTGCATCCAGCCTTCTGCATCGACGGCCTCGGCGGTTTTCTCCGGATCGTCCCAGTAGCCGATCATGACGGAGTAGCCGCGCGTGCAGAGTTCGCCCGGCTGGCCGCGCTCGGTGATCTCGCCATTCTCGTCGACGATCTTCACCTCAAGGTGCGGCTGCACGCGGCCAACGGTGGAGACGCGGCGTTCGAGCGGATCGTCCATGGCGGTCTGGAAGGAGACGGGGCTGGTTTCGGTCATGCCGTAGCCGATGCCGACCTCGCGCATGTGCATGCGGCCTATGACTTTCTTCATCACCTCGATCGGGCATGGCGAGCCAGCCAATAGGCCGGTGCGGAGTGTCGAGAAATCGTACTTGTCGAAATCCGGATGTTCGAGTTCGGCGATGAACATGGTGGGAACGCCATGCAGGGCCGTGCATTTTTCCGACTGCACCGTTTTCAGGACGGCGAGCGGTTCATAGCCTTCGGAGGCGTAGATCATCGCCGCGCCATGCGTGACGCAGGCGAGGTTTCCCATCACCATGCCGAAGCAGTGATACAGCGGGACCGGAATGAGCAGACGATCATTCTCGGTGAGGCCCATGCCTTCGCCAACGAAGAAGGCGTTGTTGAGGATGTTGCGGTGGGAGAGCGTCGCGCCTTTCGGCAGGCCGGTCGTGCCGGAGGTGAACTGGATGTTGACCGCGTCATTGCGATCGAGCGTTCTGGCGACGTCTTCGACCTGCGCAGCATGAACGCTGCTTGCCTGTGCGGCGATGGCGTTGAAATTCATCCAGCCCGGGCCCGGCATGCCGCCGATCTGGGCGACGATGCGCAGATCAGGGAGGCGTTTGGATTTCAGGTCGCCCGGTTTTGACGCGGCAATCTCGGGTGCGAGTTCGTTGATCATGCCGACATAGTCGGACGTCTTGAATTTTTCGGCGCAGACCAGCGCTTTCACGCCGACCTTGTTGAGCGTGTATTCGACTTCACTGAGCCGGTAAGCCGGGTTGATGTTGACCTGGATGAGGCCGACGCGGGCTGTTGCGAATTGAACGAGCGTCCACTCGGCGCAGTTGGGCGCCCAGACGCCGACGCGATCGCCGGGCTTGAGGCCGAGAGCAAGGAATCCGGCGGCGAGACGGTCGACCTCGTTGGAGAATTGTTCGTAGGTCCAGCGGATGCCCTGATGCACGGAGACCAGCGCTTCCTGCCCCGGCCATTGGGCCGCTGCGCGCAGGAGGGCTTCGCCGATCGTGTATTCGAGAAGCGCCGGCTCTGCGGCGCCGCGAACAAGGCTGAGCTGCGTCATGGTCTGTCTCTCCCTTGGGGCAAAGGTTAGCATGGACGCTGGCATGCGCCAGAGCATGCGACGGCGCCTTCGCAGGCCGGGGGCTTGCGAAGCGGTGGAAGGCGTCACGATTAGGCGCGATCTAGGTGAACGCGCTGGTTTTTGCGCGTCGAGACGACACGCCGACGTTGGGTAGGCGGAATGCGGACGTGGTGGTTAGCGTTGCACGCACCCCCTTCGTCGCGACGATGCGCTGGTTGCCTCCGCCACACGGAGATTGGGGGAAGTGGATCGCCTGGCGTAAGCCGAGCGAGACGGAGGGGGTGTGGCTCACGGTGGTGAGCACGCCCTCGTCCTTCGACGGGCGCACGCTTCGCGTGCTGCTCAGGATGAGGGCTATTAGGCTGCAGCGGTGTTGCGCGGCCGTGTTGAGATCCTTCGGTTGGGTGTCGGTCGCAGCTCTGGGCAGATCGGTCGGCATGGGCTGTGTGCCAATCACAGCGTCACGGCGGCGGATCATCTGGAGCATTGAGGCGACGTGGTGCACCAACTCTACAAACAGGCGCAGCACGACTGTCAGCCAGAGCTGAGGAAGTCGTGGGGTGCCTAATCCGTTTGCGCGTGTCTGCGTTGGTGTCATGGGTGGGACTATAACCCGGCCCGGGGCGCCGTAGATTCTGGGAGGCTCCATCCCCCAACCTGCGCGCGCAGGTGGTTGAAATCAGGTGGGATGATTCCTGGCCGTCCTACAGTTTCGGAACAGCACTATCCCCCAATTCGACCCTCGGCTTGTCATCCCGGAAGCGCGTGAGCGCTATCCGGGAACCATTGACGGGTGGCGTGCTCTCGCAATGGGTCCCGGCTCTTCCCCCGGATGGCGCTACGCGCTTCCGGGGGAAGAGCCGGGATGACAAGCGGGGGGTGGTGGGGAGCCGTGGCTTGGTAAACCGCGCGGAATTTCGCGCTTGCCGCATCTGGCTTCGTGCTGCGGCGCATCCTACATGTGCGTCGATACGCACACTTAGGTTCCAGCCGGCCTCGCCATGGAGAACCAGATGCAGACCTCTTTCCATGTTCACGGCAAGACATGTGGCTGTTCGCCTGATGTGAAGGCGAGCGGTGAGCACGATGCGCGGCCGCGTGTGGTGATTGTGGGCGCGGGGTTTGGCGGCTTATCGGCGGCCAAGGCGCTGAAGCATGCGGATGTGCGCGTGACGCTGGTGGACCGGCGCAATCATCATCTGTTTCAGCCGCTGCTCTATCAAGTGGCGACGGCGGGGCTTTCGCCCGGTCAGATCGCGACGCCGATCCGCACCGTTTTGCGCGACCAGAAGAATGCCGAGGTTCTGCTTGGCACTGTGACGGGCGTTGATACGGCGCGGCGGCAGGTGAAGCTGGGCGAGCATGAAATCAACTACGACTATCTCGTTCTGGCGACGGGCGCGCGGCATTCGTATTTCGGGCGCGATGAGTGGGAGCAGTTTGCGCCGGGGCTGAAATCGCTCGAGGACGCGACGGAGCTGCGCAAGCGCATCCTGCTGGCGTTCGAGCGGGCGGAGCTGGAGGAGGATGCGGCGGCGCGGACGCGGCTGCTGACCTTCGTGGTGATCGGCGCGGGGCCGACGGGCGTGGAGATGGCGGGCTCGATCGCGGAGCTGGCGCATCGCGCGCTGGCGAGCGACTTCCGCGCGATTGATCCGCATGCGGCGCGTGTTGTGCTGGTGGAAGCGGGCCCGCGGGCCTTGTCGACCTTCCCTGAAAAGCTTTCGGCCTACACGGAGAAGGAGCTGGGCAAGCTCGAGGTCGAGATGATGGCCAACACGAAGGTGGTGGGCATCGATGCAACCGGCGTGATGCTGCAGGGGGCGGATGGCGTGGTGGCGGCCCTGCCCTCTGCGTGTGTGATCTGGGCGGCGGGCGTGGCGGCCTCGCCTGTTGCGAAGTGGCTGGGCGTGGATGGCGATCGTGCGGGGCGCGTGAGCGTGGGGCCGGATCTCACCGTGCCGGGGCATCCCGAGATTTTCGTGATTGGCGATTGCGCGCTGGCATTGGGCAAGGATGGCAAGCCTGTGCCGGGGCTGGCGCCTGTGGCGAAGCAGCAGGGCGAATATGTCGGCGCGCTGCTGAAGCGATTGCAGAAGGCGCCGGGAGCTGCGCGGGCGGCGTTTCGATATAGAGACTTTGGCGCGCTGGCGACGATCGGCCGGAAGATCGCGATTGCGGATTTCGGCGGCGGCGTGCAGCTGCGCGGGTTCATCGGCTGGCTGACCTGGAGCGTGGCGCACATCTACTTCCTGATCGGGTTCAGGAACCGGTTTTCGGTCGCGCTGGACTGGGCGTGGAGCTATCTGACGTTCGAGCGCGGGGCGCGGCTGATCACCGGGCCCGTGGATGCGGCCGCGGCGCCGGGGCGGATGGACGGCGAAGCAGCGCAGGCAAAGGCGGCCTGAGGGCTGATCCGAGAGGACGTCAGGCTGACATTTCCAAGCCTGAAAGCCTTGTAAATGAAGATTTTCAGCCCGTGGAGCCACGTTCGCTTGCGCTTAAAACTTCAGATGATATAGAGCCCGACCGGCCGCGGAGAGGTGCCAGAGTGGTCGATTGGGACGGTCTCGAAAACCGTTGTACCTTCACGGGTACCGTGAGTTCGAATCTCACCTTCTCCGCCAGCCGGTTTTAATCTCACAGCACAGTTCCACTCAACGGCGCGCTTGCCGCGCAAAGCGGGGCTATTTGGGCGATGCAGGCGTCTCTGCATGGATGCTGGCGGGCCATTCAGCGGCGAAATGGGGCCGCAGTCTCTCCACCCCGCAACAACGGTCCCAATCCGAGTCCGCGAGGCTATCGCTCGGACCAAAGCTCGTCTCCGGCGATCCTAATTGGCACGCCCTGCCCTGAAGCCACGAGAGCGGCTAACGGAACACCGCATGTCGCTCGGACCAGAACTCGTCTCTCATGCTCCTGCCTGATGCTCCCCGCCCCTCCATTCGAGAGACCATCTAGCAGAACGCCGCAGTCGCTTGGACAAAGGCTTGTCGCCGACGGTCCCGCTTCATGCAACCCGAGAGGCCGCCTGTCGTCAGCCTGACAGCGCTCCGGTACGTGTTGTGACGGGATCGTCGCATTCCACACTCGGCTAATAGGAACGGCCATACCCATACGGATAGAGTGCCCCGTCCAATGTTTCGGCATATCCCGGAGCGTCCGAATTCTGGTCCAGTACAGCTTGCTCGGTCTTCGGCAGAGCAAAAGGCAGCCGACCCCGAGGTGGAACACGACCACTGATGACATCGAGCTGGGCCTGATCGCTCACACCGAAGGTGGCGAGAAGCGCACCCGCTTCCTTCATTCCGCTGGCGTCATCGAGCACGTATGGGTTGCGAAAATAGATCGAGATAACGACCCTTCGGGGGTCGCCGATTTCCCGCATTGCGGCCTGGATATCGTCTAGCGATGGCGCCAGCTCCCAACTTTCCGCTGCCGCCATTTCACTGAGGGCCAGCATGTTGACTTCCCAGGGAAACGCGCCCCCGAACGGCAGTTTGCTGTCCAAGCATTTCGCCGGGCCACCTTCAGATTGAGAATGGTCGGCCTCGTAGACGCAGGGATCCTGAGCGGCCCAGGTTTGCTGCGCCTTACCGGTGCGTGGATCCAGCCGGCCGAACGCGGACGGGATCGGCCGCCCCCCGGTGGCAGGATCCTCCGAGGAGTACCGGCGAGCTCCGCGATTGTTGATTAGTAGTTTGACAAGCAGGACATCAGCGTCGGCAGGAACTGAGGGCCGCACTTCTGCGTTCCCGTCGACAATGTCAAAGCCGTAGTCTGCAACCAACTTTGCGTCGAACCCCATGACATAGATTTTTTCGAGGGGCCTCAACGGCAGTAGTTGGTTGCGGTTCTGCAGTAGAACTATTGAACGGCGCTGGATATCCAACCCCAAAGCGCGGTTCTCGGGGCGGCCGATACGCAAGGCCGCCGCGTCAGCGTCCACGTACGGGTTCTCGAACAGGCCTAGCCTGAACTGCTCAGTGAGCAGACGGACAACCGCCGGGTCGACATCTTCCTGCTCTTTTAGCGATCCACGAGTGACAAGATCGACAATTGTTGTTGCCTCAGTGAATTCCGACAGCACATCGGTCCCACTCCTTATCGCAATGGCGATACGATCCGACGCGACAAACGGATAACCTGTAGCTGGGTTAATACGAAAACTTTCGAGTCCCCAACCGCGTGACAGGATGATCCCGCTATCGGAGTTGACGTTTCCTTTGAAGCCTAGCTTGGTACGCAAAAGATCGGTGACGATCTTTCCAGAGAATGCCATGCCGATTTCATCAAACGTGACCCCTTCATAGATCACACCAATCGGCACACCGTAGTATGGCATTATGGATGACGCACCGCCTTCGATCGCCGCCTTGAAAGGTTTGAGGTGGTAGTCGAACCCATACCGACCGGTTCGATCATGGTAGACTTGGTTCTTCCCAAACGTGTAGTGGGGATCTAACCCCATCTCCTGCGGACCACCGCCTGGGAAGTGCTTGATCGTCATCGCAACCGCAGATTTTGGCGACAGAGAAACGCCATCGCTCCCCACCGGCCCCTGCAACCCGCGCAACAGTGTCGCGATGATGTCCGACATCAAGTCGGCATTCTCGGTGAAAGTTTCGTGCGCTCGCGACCAACGGGGCTCGGTGGTCAAATCGACCATGTACCCATACATTCCGCGTATGCCGATCGCTTTCCATTCCTCTGCCATCACCCGCGTGAAGGTCTCGATCACCGCCATATCACCTTTCAGCCCATCGGGGACTGCGCCATCAGGAGTGACTGGCGAGCCGCCACCCAAGGCGGCCGCAGCGAGGCCCGCTTCCTTCGGGAACTCGGTGAACTTGCCGGCGCCTGCTGCAATCCCAATCATCGAATTTGTCTCGACATGATTGCGAGCGTTGTCCTTGAACAAGCCTGGAATCCCAAGTCGGCCAGCCTCGAGTCGCTCCTGAACTGCATTTGTGAAACGGGCCATGCTGATTGGGGATTGGGCATATCCCCCCTTCAGAACGGAGGGATCGAGCTTGACGCTGCAATCCGCTCCCTGCTCCGCTACTTTTGCGCGCAGAATGAAGCGCGTCATCTTCTGTTGTTCGATCAGATCTATGCCGTCGCTCGAGATGCTTCCATCGCAATCTGGGTTGTTTGTGGCGATCAGCATCATTCCTGCTTTCTCAAGCAGGGTCATGCGGCTTACTAGATCGCGCGCCCTTTCTTCAGCGGACCGCCTCCAATCCTCATAAGGCTGGAGATCTCCGCTAGCGTTCAAATCTTTGAATTTGAAGCCATCTGCAGAGATCAGCGGCTTCGATGTCGAGCCCAGCACAGGTTGCTGCGGTTGTTGAACCGAGCACGCAACTAAACCAGAAATGGCGAGCGCTAAGCACAGATAAGCCGTGGCTCGCCAAACCGTCACGACACAGTTTTGTACCGGCGCACAAAAGCAGACGAGCAGATTGGGACGAAGGAGTGTGAATGCTGTGGAGGTCACATTGTCCATTGTCGATCCTCTCGCACGTCAACTTGCCTGCGATCATGCCCTCCATCGGAAATGGTGCGGCAGATATTGCTCCTGTTATCGCGATAGCGTTTGCGTATCGCCGGGAGGGACTGTCACGTAAACCTGCGATGGTTCTATTGGACTTTCGACGCGCCTCCGGCCATCACGCGACCGCCCAGACCTGTCAGGTTAAGTACGAGAGATTTTGATGGGCTTTCGGCGCACTGTGAGGACTACGCGACCAGGTGCTGTCAAGTTGGCTAAGTAACGTCCGCTTTCAGCTCTGCACGATCCAATTTTGGCGCCCAAATTTATCACGAAATCAATCGTGGCAAGGTAACTTGAGAATCCGCTTGACCAGTACTCACGCTCAACTTGACAGCCCCCACGCAAGCCATCGCTAAAGTAGATTTCGGTGGCGACTTCGATCGTCAGGCAGTCGGGCATCGCTATCTCATTCAACACTCGCTTTGCAGCGCGTGCGGCGCCGTCGGCCGACGATGTCAGATAGGATCGAACAGCGCGAGAAAAGCTGACGCTTCGTCTTCGGTCATTCCCGTCAACTGCACCTTGTTCTGCGCAACCGCATCACGCACATTAAGCATGTGACGCGCCATTGCAAACCAGCTTGGCCGATCAATCGCAAGCGTGGGCTCGGGCGCGGAGGATGCCGCCCTAACTTCGGCAACGCCCCGACGGACCTCCAGATCGAAGGCGTCAGGAACGTCCGTGAACTTGATACGCAACGTACGCGTAACGGTTGCGGCTCGGTCTGCATCAATGCGGGACTCCAGAACCGAAACCAGCGATTTCGGCGGGCCTGCCGCGACGGTGTCGTAGGTCGTGGCGCCGAACTCGCCGGAAACCGACGCAAACTTGTCGATCTTCCCTTCAAGGTGCAGGGCCTCGGTGAGCAGGAAGTTGTAGGACTGCGACCCGGATGCCACCTGCGCCATGCTTCGAAGCGCATCGGCCTCCACCTGACGAATGACCTTGTTCGAAGGGGCGGCGGCAACGCCAAAACTCGCAAGCTTCGCCGCCAGCGCATACTCGTTCCGCGCTTGCGCCTCTCGGGCCTTGCGAACGAGCCCATCCATGCCGCCAAAGCCTTCGACGACGGCCTTGCCGAGAACATCTGCCTGAGGCGGATGCATCTCAGCGGCGTCCTCTCCGTACCAACCGATGATGCCGCGATAGATGCCGCGCAACGCAAAATCGAATTCGGAATACCCTTGGTAGAGCGTCGGCTCGTCGGCCAGATGTTCCGGCAAATGAATGCGGGCGACGATCTCGTCTGGCCCCCAGCCTTTGTTGATCCCGCGAATCGCTTGGTTGAACGTGAACGAGTACGCGTCGCGGTGAGCGGTCATGCGGTCGTAGATTTTTTCCCGCCCGGCCAGAGGCTCCCCGTGGACGGGTACGTAGTGCTCCGGGCGCAGCCGACGGATAGTGTCGTAGCTGTCGATGACGGCTTGCGGATTGCGATAGCTTTCCCCGCGCAGCGTGTAGAGCGCGAAGTACTGCTGGGACGTCACGTTGGTCACCACAGCCGACATCTCCGGAATCCATACGGTCAGCGTGTCGTCCGTGTCTCCTTGGGCGTGGAAGAACTGAAACTCCATGCCGCCGATGGAGAGTTTCTCTCCGTCGGCGACGATGCGTGTCACCTTCACGTGGCCGTTTGCGAGTTTTGCGGGGTCGTCGATCTTGGCGGCGGGCGGCGCCAGGCCCGCATCCGGACCTGATGTCGGGAGATAGGCTCCAAACTGCATGTTGGCGCGACGGGATGCGATCGGATCAAGCTGAAGCGATCTCGCCGCGAGATTGGACTCGAGTTTGGGATGGCCCACGATCATCACCGATTTCGCGCCAGCCCCCTTCGCGATTGCGGAAGCACCCCGCGTATAGTGGAAGTGGGAGTAGACGATCGCGATGATGGGCTTGTTCGAAAGCTTGCGGATTTCAGCGAGGAAGGTTTCGCCCTGCCCGACACTGGTGCCGGTGTCAAAGACCACGAGCCCCTGCGGCGTCTCCGCAATGATACAATTGACGATCGAGAAGTTGCGAAGATCCCAGAGACCGGGCGCCACCGTTACGACCTTCGATAGCTGAGCGGCCCCTTGCCCCTTCGCCAAGCCCTCGCTCATCAGCGCGCCGTTCGGAGCAGTAACAGTCTTGGCGGGCGCGCCCATATATACGCTGGCTGCGCCTCCCCCCGTCCCCACATCCTTGCCTTGCACAACGGGCGACGACGCTTGGCCGCCACAACCGGAAACAATAGCGAGCGCGACAAAGCTCAACACGCATATCCGTTTTTGCATTCGGCGCTCCCTCGCAACAATCGCTCCTTTCTATAAGGAGCCTAAAGCGACCGAATGGTATCATGTTATCCATACCACAAACAAGGTCTTAGACGGCGTTGCAATTCCCGCTGCCGCTCGCGCACGACTACACAGCGAGAAAGAACTGTCAGATAAACTCGTCACGGTTTTGCTGGGCTTTCGACGCGCCTCCGGCCATCACGCCGCCGCCCTCGCCCAAACAGATTCCGAGCGTGCACGTAGGATACGCATGGCGCGACGGCTGAGCAGATGCCGCTGAATGTCGAACGTGTTGTAGATCGCCGCGTGCGTCTCTAGGAAACACTGCGCCGACCTCTGGCTCTTGAAGCCTTGCATCTTTCGCTCACGCCTTCGAATGATGAGATGCGAGTTTTCGGCACGATTGTTGTCGCGCAGGCGACCGCGATGATGACGATCGCCAAGACCAAGTCGCTTGAGCGCAGCTCCGTAGGCGCGAAGGCCATCGGTGACGATCCGCTGCGGCTCGCCGTTCTGATTCTTCAACAGCCGCCGCAACAATCGCAGCGCTGCACCCGTGTCGCGACGCTTCTGCACGATCATGTCTATAACTTCGCCGTCGTCATCGACTGCACGCCAGATCCACACGCGCTCACCTCCAATCGTCGACACGAGCTCATCAAGATGCCAGCGTGGCGACGGCGGTTGTTTGCGACGCCGGAGATTGGCTGCGATCTTCGGACCGAACTTCACCGTCCAGGCGTGGACTGTTTCGTAGCTCACATCGACGCCACGATGCGCCATCATCTCCTCGACATCGCGCAAGCTGAGCGTGAAGCGGAAGTAGAGCCAGACAGCGTGCTGAATCACGGTTGGCGGAAAGCGGTGGCGTTTGTAAGAAATTCGCGCCATTGGGGTGTCTCCAAAGGCCGATAATGTCAGCCTACGGAGAGACGAGGTCGCGTAGGTCTGACAGCCCCCCTCCGCCAGCATTCGCGAGCTTTTGTTCGCAAGCTTATTGACATCATAAGTGCCAATACTTAGGTCGACGGCCTGGGTCATGCGCTGATGGCGCTGTGCGATTGGGAGATCGACGGATGAAAGTGTTGCGCACACCGGATGAGCGGTTCGGCAACCTGCCGGGGTTTCCGTATCAGCCGCATTACCTGACCATCCGTGATGAGGATGGGACCGAGTTGCGCGTCGCATACATTGACGAGGGTCCACGGGATGCCGACCCGATCCTGCTGATGCACGGCAATCCGACATGGAGCTATCTCTATCGCAAGATGATCCCCGGCCTACTGGAAACCGGGCGGCGGGTGATTGCAATCGACCTCCCCGGCACGGGGCGATCGGACAAGCCAGCCGAACGGAGCGACTACACGCTGGCGCGCCACTATGACTGGGCATCGAAATGGTTCACAGCGCTGAGTCTCAACAACGTTACGCTGTTCTGCCAGGACTGGGGCGGCACGATCGGCCTGTTTCTTGTTTCCAAATACCCTGATCGCTTTGCGCGCGTTGTCGCCTCCAACACGGGCATGCCAACCGGCGAAGGCGAAAGCGACTTCATGAAAATGTGGGTCGGCATGATGGCGGTGGCTACGGAGTTTCCGTGGCCGATGCTGGAAACGGGCATGGTGACGAAGCTGTCGGAAGAAGAGCTGGCTGCCTATCGCGCGCCTTATCCAACCAGCGCGTACGAATACTGCCTCATCACCTGGCCAAGCCTGATCACGGTGCAGCCGGATAACCCCGGCCTGCCGCTCAACCTGGCGGCTTGGGAGGGCCTGCAAAAATTCAACAAGCCATTCCTCACGCTTTTTGGCGAACTGGACCCGGTGGGACGCGGTTGGGAAAAGCGCGCGCAAGAGAAAATTCCCGGCGCCAAAGGCCAGGATCACCAGATGATAGAGAATGCACATCACTTCATCCAGGAAGATGCGGCGGACGAACTCGTCGCCCGACTCACCCGCTTCCTCGATGTGAAATAGTTCAGCGCGTCAGCTTCATGATGCCAAGGCCAAGCACCGCCACCAGCACGGCCTCAATCGCCATCGGCGGCAACATAGCCTCGCTGTAGCCGTTTAGCGCTACGGTGAGGACGCGGCCGGTAAGCGCAATCGCCACGAGCAAGAATGGCGCAACAAGAAGCCGGCCACGATTGCGAAGAGCCGCGAAGAGGCTGATCGCGCCGGCGCCCCCGAAGAAACCCGCCATGTCTGCTCGGATTGTAGCGATCCCCAGCGGACCATTGACGCCGACACCGAGCTGCGCGGCCACTTCCTCCGGCGCCATCCAGATGCGCAGCGCAATTAGAACGCCGGCAAGCCCCAGCAGCCCGACAAGGGTGCGTATGACGATCTGCATCAGCTTCTGGCTCCTTCGAGTGCGACCTGGATCATGCGGTCCGCAGTTTCAGCACCGTCATTCTGGTTCTGGCCGGTCACAAGGCGACCATCAGCGACAACGTGGCTTGCGAAGATATCGCGGAAGCCGGTGCTGGATTCGAACTTGGCGCCAGCGGCGCGAAGATCCCGTTCCGGGTGTCGCGGGGTATGCGTGATGCCCAGTTCCCTCACCTGCTTGTCAGTGACGGCGGTAAGGCGTCGGCCTGAGACAAGCGATGCGCCCTGGCCTTCACTAACCGCCAACAGGCCAAGGGGACCGTGGCAAACGCCGCCAATCACTGCGCCAGACCTGTCGGCTGCGAGCAACATGGCGCCAAGATCGGGCGACTGTTCAAAATCGTAAGCAGCGCCCCAACCGCCAGCAAGAAAGACAATGTCGTAGGCAGCGCCATTGACCGCCGCGACCGCAGGCGCACGTTTTACCTTGGAACGAAACGCTGGATCAGCAAGAAAGCGGACATCGAAATGCGACCGGAGCGGCCATTTAAGGGAAACCGGCTCGATAGGGATTTCTCCGCCACGTATGCTTGCGACATCCACCGTCATCCCCGCATCGAGGAAGGTGTAATATGGAGCCGTCATCTCGGACGCGAAGACGCCAGTCTTCTTGCCCGTCGCGTCGAGCACGTCGTGGCTGGTAGCGACAATGAGGGCGCGTCGGCCTTTTAGGTCACGCTTGGGCAGTCGGATTCTGCGATGGAGACCGAGGCCTCTCAAGAGGACGGGAAGACCGAGCCAGATCACCACAATCGCAAGCGACAGCGCACCGACTAAATACAGCCAGACCTGATCCACTTTGGCCCGCCCCTTAAATTGACATTGATCGTGTCATAATATCAATTGCCGGGCACGTCCAGCACAGCGACGAAAGACGACTTCCGGAGAGATGCATGGCGCACGAACGTAAAGCCAGCGTTTTGCTGACCGGAGTATTGCTGACAGGCTTGGCGGGGCTTGTGCTGGGCCTTGTGGGCATAACGGCGCAGGCTCAGCCTGCGGATAAGCTGGAACCCACGCGCAAACCGAACATTGTCGTGATTCTAGTCGATGACGCGGCGCTGATGGATTTCGGCGCTTTTGGCGGCGAGGCGCATACCCCGAACATCGACAGGCTGGCCGCGGCTGGAGCGATGTTGACGAACTATCACTCTTCGCCGTTGTGCTCGCCGTCACGCGCCATGCTGCTGACAGGAATGGACAGCCATCGCACGGGCGTCTCGACAATCGAGGAAGTTCTGCCACCCGAACTCAAGGGCAAGCCGGGCTATACGCTGCGACTGGAGCCGGGCGTGCTGACGATTGCGGACAGGTTGAAAGCGGCGGGCTATCGCACGCTGATGTCAGGCAAATGGCATCTTGGCCATGGACCGGGAGACCTGCCGAACGAACACGGTTTCGACAGATCGCTGGCGCTGGACGCCTCGGGTGCGGACAATTGGGCGGCCAAACCCTACATGCCGTACTACGATACAGCGCCGTGGTTTGAAGATGGCAAGCCTGCAAAGCTGCCGGACAGGTTTTATTCGTCCGAAATGCTGGTCGATCGGCTGATCGGTTATATCGACGCTGGAAACGCCGTGCAGCCCTGGTTTGGCTATCTCGCTTTTCAGGCGGTGCACATTCCGGTTCAGGCGCCGAAGGAATTTTCAGACAAGTATGCCGGTCGGTTCGATCAGGGATGGGAGGCCATCAGGCGGGCGCGGTGGGAGCGCGCGAAGACGATGGGCGTCGTGCCGCCAGATGCGCCATATGCAGAAATGCCGGGCACGTCGCGACCATGGGCGTCAATTCCTGAAGCAGACCGCAAGAAGTACGCACGCGCAATAGAAGTCTATTCCGGCATGATCGAAGCAATGGATCATCATATTGGCCGGCTGATCCAGCACATCGAGCAACGTGGAGAACTCGCCAACACCGTCTTCGTTATCACATCGGACAACGGACCGGAGCCGAGCGACCCCGTGCATGAGAAGTGGATGGATATCTGGATGATGCTGAATGGCTATCACTGGAATCTTGAAGGCATGGGCGGCCCCGGCAGCCTGAACTTCATCGGAACGGAATGGGCATCCTCTATCTCCTCCCCTTCCTCGCTCTATAAGTTTTATGCATCCGAGGGCGGACTGCGCGTCCCGATGATCATGTCCGGGCCAGGCATACCCGCAGGGATGCGCAATGCAGGGCTTTCCTTCGTGTCGGACGTGACGCCAACCTTGTTGAACCTTGCCGGCTTGCCGCTGACGGGACCACCGGATGCACGCCCGATTACAGGGCGAAGCCTCGTGCCGGTTTTCGCGGGAACAGCCTCTAGCGCTTATGGGCCCGAGGATACACTTGGCGTCGAGGTGTCAGGCAACTCCGCTCTTTTCCGTGATCGCTACAAGATCACGCGCAATATGCCGCCAGTCGGCGATGGCGCATGGCGACTTTATGATCTTGCAGCCGATCCAGCCGAGGTGAATGACCTCTCGAAGGTGCAGCCCGACCTCTTTCAAAACATGCTGAGCGCTTATGATGGGTATGCGACAGCGTCCGGCGTGTTGCTGCTGCCGGAAGGTTATCAAGTTGAAAGGCAGGTGCGTCAGAATGCAATTGGACGACAACTGGCTTTCCATGGCGCGAAACTCGCGCTGGTTGGCGCCGGCATTCTGCTAGCCATCGGTCTGCTGGCATTCTGGCTGATAAAACAGCGGAAACGCAAAACAGCCTCCAGTTGACGCGCCGTTGTTTTGGCACTCTAACTGCCATTTAAGGGATGCAGGCCGAAAGAGACGCAGGCTCCCTTCGCCGGGAGGCTGTCTCATGAGTGCTTTGCCAGAGCCGCTGGAGCTGATGGGCGCGCCGGGGTCACCCTATACACGCAAGATGCTTGCGCTGCTCCGCTATCGCCGGATTCCGCATGCAATCCATTGGGCAAGTCACCGCAATCCGCCGACGGGCTATCCCAAGCCGCCGGTTGAACTATTGCCGACCTTTTATTTTCCGAAGGCGGATGGCGACCTGGAAGCCGTCGTGGATTCAACCCCGATCACCCGACGGCTGGAACGCGAGTACCTGGGACGCTCCACCCTGCCCAGCAATCCGGTTCTCGGCTTTCTGAATTATCTGATCGAGGACTATGCGGACGAGTGGCTGACCAAGTGCATGTTCCACTTCCGCTGGGCGCACAGAGCGGATGCGGAGAACGCAGGGCCGCTATTGATCTTCTGGAACATGCCGACCATGCCGGACGCCGACGCACAGCCGGCTTCGGATTCGATCGCAAAGCGACAGATCGACAGGCTGTATGTCGTCGGCTCCAATGCAGTCACGGCGGAGACGATTGAAAGCAGCTATGCGCGCATGCTGCACATTCTGGACAGTCTGGTGCAGCGGCAAGGCTATGTGCTCGGCGCACGTCCCTCGTCGGCGGACTTTGCCCTTTATGGACAGTTGACGCAGCTTGCCATTGTGGAGCCGACATCGGCACGCATTACAGAGCAGATCTCCCGGCGCATTCGCGCATGGGTGGATCGAGTCGAGGATCTTTCGGGTCTGACTTCCAAGGATAGCGACTGGGCCTCTCAGGAAGCTATGCGCGAAAATCTGAAACCCTTGCTCGCGGAAATTGGACGCGTCTATGTGCCGTTCCTGCTGGCGAATGCGCAGGCTGTGATGACGGGCGCGAAGAGTTTCGAAACGACGATCGATGGCCGCGCATGGTCGCAACCGACTTTCCCCTACCAGGCCAAATGTCTGAAATGGATTCGGGATGAGTTTTCAGCACTATCGTTTGATGGCCAGCACGCCGTGCGGGCGTTGTTTGCAGGCACGGGTTGCGAAACACTATTGGCTGGACTCTGAGAGCGGATACGAAAAGTGCTGAAGAAAATCCTGATCGGTATTCTGGCCATTGCGTTGATCGGTGGCGGCGTTGCCTGGCTCAATCGCAAGGCCATCGTGCTGTTCGTTGTCGGTAATACCGGCAAGAAGGTTGTCGGCCCCAACATCCCTGTTCCGTGGAAGGATGGCCCGGCCGAGGCGACGACGCCGATTGCAGAGCGCAAGCCGAACATCATCTTCATCCTGGCCGACGACCTGGGCTTTAACGACATCAGCACGTTTGGCGGCGGTGTTGCGGGCGGACGCGCGCCCACGCCAAACATAGATCGCCTTGCGGCGCGTGGCGCAGCGTTCACACAGGCCTATGCTGGGACAGCGACATGCGCACCCTCTCGCGCGATGATCCTGACAGGCCGCTATCCGACGCGCACGGGCTTCGAGTTCACGCCAACGCCGGACGGTATGGGCGGGGTCATCTCCATGCTCGACGACCCAACCGAGACCGGCCTTCCCGCGGTGATTTACAACAAGGAGCAAGCTGAAAAGGCGCCAACCTACACCAAGCAAGGCTTGCCCGGATCGGAAGTCACCTTCGCGGAAGTGCTGCGCGATGTCGGCTATCACACCGTGCATATCGGCAAGTGGCATACGGGCGTGGGACCAGAGTTCGGGCCAAATGCGCAGGGCTTCGACGAGGCGCTGTTGATGGCGTCGGGCCTGCATCTTCCGGTAGATGACCCGAACGTCGTCAACGCGAAGGCCCCGTCTGATCCGATCGACGCCTTCATGTGGGCGCGCATGCAGTTTGCCGCTTCGTTCAACGAGGGACCGTGGTTTGCGCCGGGCGGGTACCTCGCCGATTACTGGACCAACGAAGCCGTCAGCGTCATCAAGAAGAACAAGAACCAGCCCTTCTTCCTCAAGCTGGCGCACTGGGGCGTACATTCGCCGCTGCAGGCGACCAAGGCCGACTATGACGCCGTCGGTGACATCAAGCCCGACAATCTGCGCGTCTATGCTGCCATGGTGCGCTCGATCGACCGCAGTGTCGGTCGCATTCTCGACACGCTCGAGGCGGAAGGCATAGCGGACAACACCATCATCGTGTTCACCAGCGACAATGGCGGCGCGGGCTATATCGGCCTGCCCGACATCAACAAGCCCTATCGTGGCTGGAAGATGACGCTGTTTGAAGGCGGCATCCACGTACCGATGTTCATGAGCTGGCCCGGTCACATTCCTGCCCAGTCGAAGATAGCCTCACCTGTCGCACACATCGATCTGATGCCGACTTTCGCTGCCGCTGGTGGCGGCACGATTCCGGCCGGCATCGAGATCGATGGCGTCAACCTGCTGCCCTACGTGACGGGAACAGCCGCGCCAGAGACAAAACCGCATGACGTGATCTTCTGGCAGAGCGCCTACTACAAAGCCGTGCGCCAGGGAGACTGGAAGCTGCAGGTATCCGAGAAGCCGGCAAAGACGTGGCTGTTCGATCTGTCGGTGGACCCGACCGAGAAGACGAACATCGCAGACAAGAACCCCGCGAAGGTCGCTGAGCTCAAACAGCTGTTGGCCGATCATCAGGCAACCGCCCGCCCGCCGCTCTATCCGCACACAACGGAAGGCCCGGTCGCCATCGACAAGACGACTGCGCAGAAAGCAACGCCAGACGACGAATACGTCTTCTGGCCGAACTGATCGCCGCTACGGCGCGCTGTCTTTCACAATGCGGAAGCCGATGTGATTGGACGAGAAGTCCACATCCTGTCCCTGCCGTGCAGCGCCGCGATAGCGTTTGCAGAAATTGTCGGCGCACAGGAATGAGCCGCCCTTGATCGTGCTCTGCTGCGGGCCGAACGGCGTCACCGTCCATTCCCACACATTGCCGATCATGTCGTAGAGCCCGATGCGGCTCGCCGGGAAGCAACCCGCAGGTGCTGCCTCGGCAAAGCCATCCTTCACTTCATTGCGCGCCGGGAAAATGCCCTGCCAGGTATTGGCGACTGGCTTACCCTCGGGATCGTAGGCGCCGGATGTCGGATTGGCCGGATCGGGCATGCCGAGCATCGCCGCGTATTCCCACTCATCCTCACTCGGCAAACGTCCGCCAGCCCAAGTCGCATAGGCCTGCGCATCATTCAGCGATACGTGCACCACAGGCATGTCCATCTTGCGCAGCAGGCTGCTGCCCGGCCCTTCCGGCGTCTTCCACGTTGCGCCGCGTTTCAGTATCCACTGCCCTGCGCTGCCCGCCTCACCCTGCACGAACAGCCCAGATCCGCCATCCGGGCGGCTCGATGCAGACGTGCGTTCCGCGTCCGTCACATAATTCGTCGCCGTCACGAACTGCTCGAACTGGCGATTGGTGACTTCGTGGCTTTGTATGCTGAAGCCAGCGATATGAACCTTCCGCGCCGGCCCTTCCTCCGGATAGACGCCATTCGCGCCCATCTCGAAATCGCCATCCGGCACACTGATGAACGTGCCGACCTGCTCCGGCGCCAACCCACATGCCGGTGCTTCTGCAGCCGTTACGCCCGTATTGACCTCAGCCGCCTTCGGGTCCGAGCATGCAGCGACAAGGAACGGCAGCAAAAAAAGCAGGTGGCGCATCATTCTCCGCCAAGCAAGCGATCAACAGTGAATCGGACAACGCCAAGCGCATCCTTTGTCGACAAGCCCTGATCCTGGCGCAGACGCCGCCATGTCTCGAAGCTTGTGACCATCTCGATCGCCTGGAACAGAGTCTTGTCGTTCATGACCTTCTGCGGCAACACACGCTTGAGCCCCTCACGCTCCATACGCAGGAAGCGATTGTAGTCGTCCATCAGGAACTGGGAGCGAAAGCGTTGCAACGCCCCGGCAACCTTGAGCGGCAAAACCCGTTCATAGATATGAGCACGCCGGCCGAGCAAGTCATCGAACTGGGCGCGCCACCCCTTGCCCTCAAACGGCCTCTCGACCAACGGAATGATCTCGGCAGCAACGATAGCACTGATCTCGCGGTTCAGCGTCTCCATCTCCTCGAAATGACGGAATACGGTGCGCAGACCCACGTTCGCCTTCTCCGCCACGCGGGCTGCTGCGGGAGACATCTCTCCGGCGCGGATCAACTCGATCATAGCATGGACTATCCGCTCGCGGCTGCGGGTGGAGCGCTGGCGTCGGCCATCGGCCTCTTCCTCGTCAGCAAGATTGACGACATCTCTGTCCTTGCTGCCCACTTTACTCTTCACCCAAAAGCTCTCATGCGATGCGAAAATCCTCGCTGACAGCTAGCACACTACCTCACCACGCGAAGGGATAATTCCCGATTATCGCGGCGGATCAACGGATCATCTGCTGATTGATCGCCGTGCTGCCAGCGGGCAAACTGACGAGCAAGCCATCCTCGGCTACCTTGATCGGGCCGGAGAAAACCTTGGTCGCATCGCCGATAAACGCGGTATCCAGCATGGCCGACGGCAAGGGCGGCACGATGTGATAAAGGATCAACTGCTTTGCCTTCGCATTTGTCGCGGCGTGGGCGGCATCCTCCGGGGATGCATGATAATCGACAATGTCGCCCATCACCTTGGCGATATTAGGCTGCCCCTTATCCGCGGCGGCATTTTTTATGTCAGCCAACAAGGCAGGGTTGAGCGCCTCGTGGAACAGGACATCGACCCCCGCAGCAGCCGCGACCAGATCTGGCGAGTAAACCGTATCGCCGCTGAGCACGATCGAGCGGTCCTTGTAGTCAATACGGTAGCCAAAGGCTGGGGCGACAGGCTTGTGATTCACGGCGATGACGGTCAACCTGACGCCGTCATTGTCAAAGATCACCTGCGCGTGGCCTGGACCGTCAGGCGTAGCGACAACCTCCGCAACCCCGCCGAAACCCGCAGGGTTGGCGATGGCCGCGCCATGGTGCGCTGTGCGATAAGTACTATCGATGCGATAGGCAGCATTGAAACCCGAAACAACTTCACCAACGCCTTCAGGCCCCGCGATAGGCAACGGCGTAGAGCGCGCCCCGCCGACCCAGGCCTGCAACATCAACTCACCCAGACCATCAATGTGATCGGAATGGAGATGAGTGAGATAGACCTTCTCAAGCTTGCCCACGGGAAACCCCATGCGCGATAGACGTCGCGCACCGCCGGAGCCTGTATCGAACACCATGGCATGACTTCCAGCGATGACGCCGACACATGGCCCTGCCCGCGCCGGGTCAGGCATGGGTGAACCAGAGCCGCACATGAAGACGTGGAGCCCATCTGGCAACTCGGCGCTGCGATCACGGCCAACATTTTCTGCGACCGCCTGACGGAACATCGCTTCGCCGATCTGACGCTGAAAGACAAAATAGCCAGATGCGCCAACTGCGATCAGGGCTGCGACACCCAGGGCCAGGTAACGCTTCTTCATGCCTTCGCCCCAATCGTGCTCGCGAGCGACTTGATCCAGTCAGGAGAAAATTCAGCGGACAACAAAGTTTCGATATTCAACTGCCCTTTGAGGCCAGCAGTCCGGTGAACGGCGGCCTCGCGCCATTCAGGCGAGAAAGACATACGCACCATGGCGCCGCGATCCGGATAGGCGGCAATCGCAACCTCATCCCACAACTCCTCGACGCGGCCGAGCGACAGGAAACTCACATCCGCCGCGAACACCGCCAAGCCGCCAAATTTCGGCAGTATGTTCGTCACGGCGCGGCCGTAGATATGGTATGCGTCACGACCGCTAAGCGTCGTGATACGACCGTCCTCGTACTCCGCCTTCTCCTTGAACTTGAGAAGATTGACCATGAAGACGGGACCATCAGGGCCTTTCTCGCGAAGCGCCTCGATCTGCGCCACTTCCGACGGATAAACATCGA
>Ga0209311_1000681_pt1 | contig 29673 bp, 20 predicted proteins | sample AD_UKC045_MetaG_FD_184417 | JGI IMG/M metagenome (GOLD analysis project Ga0209311, IMG submission 184417) | Active sludge microbial communities of municipal wastewater-treating anaerobic digesters from USA - AD_UKC045_MetaG (SPAdes) (version 2) | ecosystem: Engineered > Bioreactor > Anaerobic >... | reverse complement strand
GCAAGTGTTCGAGACCCGCATAAAGATAATCCGCCGGATACGGGAGTTTCTGCAGGAGCGCGGCTTCATCGAGGTGGAGACTCCCATGATGCAGGCTCTGCCCGGCGGAGCGTCCGCCCGGCCGTTCAAAACTCATCACAACGCGCTCGATATCGACCTCTATCTGCGCGTAGCTCCGGAACTGTACCTTAAGCGACTCATCGTCGGCGGCTTCGAACGCGTCTTCGAGATAAATCGGAACTTCCGCAACGAGGGCATTTCCACCCGGCACAATCCCGAATTCACCATGCTTGAGCTTTATCAGGCGTACGCCGATTTCAACGACATGATGGAAATCACCGAAGCGGTCATATCCGACGCGGCGCTAGCCGCCCTCGGCTCGACCACGCTCACATACCAAGGGGCCGAAATCAATCTCGCCACGCCGTGGAAGCGCATTCGCTGGACGGAGGCGTTCAAAGAGTTCGCGGGCGAAGACATCGTCCCCGGAATGTCCCGCGACGAACTCGCCGCCGTGTGCAAACGGCGCGGAATCGACGTCGATCCCGATTCGAACAGCGGCGCGCTAATGGACAAACTTTTCGGCGAACTGGTCGAGCCTTGCCTCGTTCAACCCACTTTCGTTTACGATTACCCGACGGAAATTTCCCCGCTCGCCATGCAACGCGACGACGACCCGGAACTGACCGAGCGGTTTGAACTCTTCATCTGCAACTTTGAGATCGCAAACGCGTTTTCCGAGCTTGCCGACCCGATGGAACAGATGCGAAGGTTCGAGAAACAACAGGCGCTCAGGGACGCGGGCGACGCCGAAGCTCACTCCATCGACCGCGACTTCGTCCGTGCGCTCCAGTTCGGTATGCCGCCGACTGGCGGGCTTGGCATCGGCATCGACCGCCTCATAATGATTCTTACAGACTCCGCGTCGATAAGGGACGTCATCCTTTTTCCGCTCCTGAGGCCGGCTGTCGCAGGGGCCGCCGCAACTGAATCGGACCCGTCGGAATCGCCCGCCGAGTAACTGTTCCGCCGAACCGCGTTTTACATTATGATATTCCCATAGACTAAATCCGCATTTTCCATAAATGCGGCGTTCAACCTCATAGGAGCCGGCTATACAGTTTATGGAACGCGACGACGACATCTCCAGAAGGCTTTGCGAGCTTGGCCCCGACTATTTTTTAAAGCAGCCTCCCGCGCTTATCGAGTACGACCCTGACAGGCTTTCTCGGCGGTTGAAGAACGAGCGCGTTTTCGCGCGGCTCGAAAAGCTTTACTCGCCGATACCGGAAGCGACCTGCGGCGACTGCGGGGATGTGTGCTGCCGCGCCACTCCCGATTTCTACTTCGTTGAATATCTTAACGTTTGGAGACACGTCAGGCACGAGCTGGCGGACCCCGCGCTTGAGGCCGAGATAACGGCGCGCGCGTTCCGCTGGGCGTTCCTTTCGCTCGTCCAACGGGACGTCTACTGTCCGTTTTTGTTTGACGGCAGGTGCGCCGCGTATTCAGTCAGGCCGTTCAACTGCCGGGTGTGGGGGCTGGAGGACGACGCGTGGTACGAACGGCGTGCCGCGCGCGCCCGCGAGAGCCTCGAAAAACAACGCGACTATTTCGCCGCACATGGAGTCAAGATGGCCGCCCCGCCCGCGGAACTCGTGTTGCCGAAATGCAAACACATCTCCGTTCCTCCCGGCTCCCGCCCGGTCACTGAGCCTCTTGTGAACTCCATAGAGACCGAGATCGCCATGATGCACCGAGCGTTCATCAGGCCTGAAGAGTTCCGTTCCCTCAATTTCCACCTGCACTTTCCCGGACACGTCGCCCTCAAAAAAGTCGCTCCCGATAAATATGATGAAACCCGTATAGCGGTCGCCCTCGAATTCCAGATGACCGGGAAATCACCCTTGCTCGACAGCCTCATTGAAAGCTACGGCGGACGCCTTCCGTAACGCGCGGCTTCAACTTCCATCGGCGCGATTTTGACCGAACTCTTTTACACGACTGGAAACCCGTTACAATAAAACGATGATGAAGGCGGCGGCAAAAAAAGCGAGGGGCGCGGCGACCCTGTTTCTGGCGGCTGGAATTATTGCCGGCGTTGCGGTTCGCGCCGCGGCTGCGCCTAGAACTCTGAAAAGAATAACCGATCCAGTGATAATCAGCGGAGCGGACCTTCCTTCGTTGTTGGGCGCTCCGATTGACAGGATAGGCGCGTTCGCCGCCGACACGTCCGGCGCTCTCTCCCCGATCCCTTTCCAGATAGACGAGCGAGACTCATCCGGCGGACTTGTGTTTCCGTTCGGTCCCAAGAAAAACAAAGACTCCGATCCGTCGTTCGACGCCAACGATGAATTGATATTCATGGCGAGGGACGCGGGAGCGCGCGTCGCTAAGACTTCTCCTCCGCAAGGCGCGTCGCGATCGCACGAAATCGACCTCCGCGACCCCGTTGACGGGGGAGCTGCTTGGGTCTATGTTTTTGCATTTGACGCAGCGCCGCCACGCTCCGACATTGATTACGTTTCCATGTCCTCAGACGGCCTCCGCATAACAGCAAGAAACTATTCAACATCTTTCTGCAAGGACGCCACGATAGGGTTCTGCCGTCTTTCACTCTCGGAAAACGGCGGAGGAAACGGCGTCAACTACATGGACAGGCTGAAAGTCCGCGCGACCGCCAAACTACGCGTCGTCGGCGCGAGAATGAACAAAGACGAAAACAGCTTCACTTCTGAAATCCTAGCGTGGATAGACGGCCCCGTCCGCGTTATCCGAAGAACTAACAACAAGATGATTCTCTTCTGGAAGATACCCACCCCCGGCTCAGTCATTGACAACGTTTACTACGCCGACTCATTCATATATCCCACCGAAGTGGATGTCCCGTTCGACATCGGGTCGCTCCTCGAAGAGTTCAACTTCCGCGTGTACACCGACCACAACAAAAACGCTAAGGGGAAAATATTCCTCAACACGAAGAATCCCGAGCCGATGAAGATAGACGGAGAGATGTCCGCCGCCGAAAAGAAACTCGACCTGTCTCCATACGAATGGATGTTCATAGGAGGAGCCGCGCCCGGCGCGCGCGGCGGCTGGATAAACCGGCTATTCTTTGACGAAGGCATCAAAGCGAAACCGTATCTATTCTACATGGACGACTCCTCGAAACCCGACCCTCCGGAGTCGGAGCGAGGAATGATAGGCGCGATAGGCTACGACGTCAGATACATGGAAACCCTTACGAAAGGCGTCTGGAAACTTACATCTCACATGTACAACGCGCCCGACTTCAAACCCGGCTCCGGCGGAGAGAAAATATATCTCAACATCTTGGACAACCCGATAAAAGTGGTTGTGAAATAATGCCGCGCGGGGATCTGCAAGGCAGTCGCAAAAAGATGCCCGGCAGTTGACACGGCGGCGGGAAAAACTAAAATCATAAATCGCGCGCCGCGCGGCAATTCGAACGAAGAACATGCCGGGCGGGTTGAAAAAAAACGAAGTAAGCGCCAGAATTATAAGCCGAGCCGAATCAAGCTCCGTCGGTTCGCAAGAAGCAAGGGCCTGTAGCTCAGTCGGTAGAGCAGTGGACTCATAATCCATTGGTCGGGGGTTCGAGCCCCTCCGGGCCCATCAGAGAAATCATAACTCCTATTTCCTAGTTTTATATTGATTCAACCCCGACACGGATTCGCCGATAGAACTGACGAAGCGGGACGATTTTCATAGCGGCAAACTGCTTCTCGACTCCATGCCGAGCATGGGGTCGCCATCTTTTTTGTTCGTGAACCATAAGTTTTATTTAATGCAAAAATGCGCCGTGCGTTCCGCGTTTCATCCGCTCTGAACATTCGCTCTCAAAGCCTTAAGATAAATTCTGCTTAAAAGAAATTCTCAATCGGGGGTAACACCGGCCGCTTCGCCGTTTTCATTAAAATGAAAATTAAGAACATCATCCGCCGCGCTTTCGCAAAAAGCGCGCGTTGCGGCGTCCAGTTTTGCAAATTTCTCAATCAGATAACGGGCTGCCGGAGTGAGCGTCGTGTTATTGGATTTGGAGCGTCCGCTGTTTCGCACTACAAGCTTTACGCCTAGCCTTTCTTCTGTGGCGTTGATTTTGCCCCAAACCGCTCGATAACTCATCCCAAGATGCCGCGCGACTTCGGCCAGAGAACCCAGTTTGTCCACTGCGAGCAGAATCTGATGCCGGCCTTCTCCGAAGACTATCGCTCCATTTTCATCCACAATTCGCGTTCGCGTGTCAATTTTTAGATTGCCTGACATATCGTCTCCCTGAATTCCCGGTCAGATGCCAAATCTCACATTTGATATTATATATAATAGTTAGGTCGGTGGGACAATATTAAAACATAGATGAAATAATCAAATTCCATAGATCACAACAAAAAGCATGTGTCTTCAATAAAAACATAAAACTTATTTTATAATTCTGCTCATGGTTTTTACGATAAAAATTATTTCAAAACATTTGTTGTCTTTAACAATTATTCCATATAATTAAGCATACAACTTCTGCATTGTGGCATGAAAAGTCGTTGAAAAGCTTTTTATCGAAAATGGTTTAATCGCGGCTGTTGTTGTCGTTGTTATAACGCGCAACGGCTGTTGAGATTATAAGATTGCGGTAAGTCATATTTTTGGCATAGATAATTTCGATAAGGAGCGGGATGTTGCGGTTCGATCCATTGCCAAAGAACGAAATCCTAGGCATGTGGAAAGAATTTTGTCGGGAGGAATACCCGGACAAAAAGCATGTAAGAAGTTTCGTATATGTTCATACTCCATATTGCTCAAGCAAGTGTAAATTCTGTATGTACGAATCGGAGCCGCTTCTGAAAGAAGGAGCCTTGACCGAGGAAAAGAAATCCTTGCTTAACGAGGCGCTCGAGACTGCCGAAGCTGTCGAAGGGCTTGAGTTTGACGGCTTATATTTCGGAGGGGGAACGCCGACTATTTACGAAGAGGACGATTTCTACGATGTGGTGTCTGCGGTTCGAAGCTGTTTCAAACTATCAGGAAGAGCTGTTTCGACATGCGAGATGAATCCAAACTCGGCGACTCCGGGAAAGATAAAGACTGCGGTTGAGCATGGCATTAAACGGATTAGTTTAGGGGTTCAGTCTCTGACGCCGAAGGTATTGGAGGTTGCGGGCAGGAAAGAAGCTGACCTGATGCGCACGGCGGAACTTATTGCTTTCGCAAAAGAATGCGGCGCGAGCGTGGTGAATATCGATCTATTGGCGCCTCTACCCGGAGAGACGGAGAAGACGTTCTTAAAGACGGTTGAGAAGGCGTCGGGATTAGGCTCTGACACCGTAACTTTGTACTGCCTTCAGAATCTAGGACAACAGTATTCACCCAGCGAGATGGCTATGAGCGGAGAATCTCTTGGAGATTGGGACAGGATTAAAGAAATATTTACAAGAGGATTGGAGGGATCTCGCCTCAAAATTTCGAAGGAATCGGTTAAGCTGACGACGTGTCTTATAGCAGGGAATTCCAACAATCTATATAACGAAGACAACAGATACGAGCTTCACAGCAGGAGGCCTGTCGCGGTGTTGGGGCTTGGTCGGAATTCATGCTCAAACTTGTTCGGAAAGGTTTTTTATAAAAATTCAGGCCGCGACGGCGCAGCTCTAGATTCGGCAGGCCGGAGGTATATAGGATATCGAAAAGATGTTTTCGAAGAAGCTCTAGATATGATCCTTTTATATTTAAGAGACGGAGTCAGCTTGCCTTTTCAACACTTCGAATCGGTTTTCGGCTACGACGCCGAAGGGTTTGTCAGAGACAATTTCGGGATGCTGATAGATATGGGCTTTATTAGTTTTTCTTCTTCTAGCGTGGAGTGCGGGATTAAGTTCGCCGATGCGCCGAAGTTTTTTGAGTTCAGCAAGACAATCAAACAGTTGATATTCATTTCGAAACCACGAAACCTCCTAAAATTCGGCGCGGAGTGATTCGACGGAGCGTAATGCGTCTTCTATCGAATAGACCGGAGCCAAGCCGGTCTTCTCAGCGCCGCTCAGAATCATTCTTTGCTCAAACAGAAAAAGTGCAAGACATCACATGTATTGTCAACTGAGGGTGTTATAATATACGAAATATGTGATATGCGTAAGGTTATGATTTGCAAGTGTGAGGAGCGAGAGGCATGAAAAAGACATTTTTTATTCTGTTGATTCTATTCACTTCCGCGGTTGTTTTTGCCGGGACGCTGTCGGGAATGGAGATTTCAGGAACGGTATGGACTGTTCCGGAGAAAAAAGAAGATAAAGCTTCTGGGAATGCGGCGCTGAAGCCGGCGACTGGAGTCGTAGTGAAAGCCGTGTCAATCGAAGGGGTGTCGCTAGCCGAGGGCAAAACAGACGATAAAGGCGTGTATAAAATTCAATTGCCGGATGGGAAGGAAACACGCGTATTAAGCGCGGAGACGGACGGAGGGCCGATTAGGACGGTTCTTTTCGGGAAGACGAACGATATAGACCCGGTGACTGAAGCGTTGACATGGAAGATTATATCCGCTGATCCCGCGAATTACACGGCAGCGGAGTTCGAGCTCATGACGAGGGAGTTGAGGGTTTTGGCGGAAGGGATAGGTTATCCAGAAGGCGCAACCGCTGTCGGCGCGATGGATTACATGATTGATGTCCCGGATTTCAACATAGCTTTGACGGATCTCGCGGCGACTTACGGCGCGCCCGGGGACAGCGTCGCAATTACGGATGAAGTGGAATCAGCCGTGGAAAACTTTGTGAAAGCGTTCAATTCCAATGACGCTCAAAAGATAAAAGACACTCTGGTCGAGTCTCCGGAGATATTCATTGACGGCTCCGTTATTAAGAACACGGAAGAGGTAGTCGGAAAAATTCGGGAACTGCACAAGATGTTCGGAGACATAACTCTTGATGTCAGTTTTTCGGCGATCTCTGCTAACGAAAATAAAGCGCTGGCGATGACTTACGAAAGAATAAGGATGAGCAATCTGAATGACAAAAATCAGAACATAGATGAAAGCTGGATATCCAAGAATGAGCTTGTTCGAAAAAATGGGAAATGGATTATTTCCAAAAGAGGAATGATGGATTGCGCGGTGGTCAAGTCGGCGATCGAGACTGACGGGAGGCTCAACGATTGGGCGGGAATATCTCCATGCTACAGAAAATCGGCGGACAGCCCTGAAACGGATGGAATAACAGCGATGTTTTTTGCTAGGGACGATAAGTTTCTATACTGGCGGATGGATTTGAACATGCTCACGAGAGTTCCGCTGGCCGGGGAGCCTTCAAAACTGGGCGTGCCGAGGGGAGAGTTTTATGTTCATTTTTACGGCAATGAGGACAATCAGAACTGCGACAATTTGATCAATGTGGTGAATAACGATTTAACAAGCGCGGCTTCAGGCGTGAGAATATGCGCGAGGGATGAAAAAGGCGAGGAAAAAGACTCGACGCACTCGCATAATAAATTCGCCATCGGTAGCAGGTTTATTGAGGGAAGCGTCCTTCTTGAAGATATATTCTTTCTCAAGGACGAGCTATTCAGTTTCGCAAAGGGAAAGAGAAGATTAAGGCCGGGAGCGCCGGAAGAGCCGTTTTTCATCGCGAACAGGGTGAGACTGATTTTTTAACGAAATTTTATCGGCGGGCCTGCGGTCGGCATCTCGACCCGCGAGGAGATCGCTCAGGAGGCGGTTTATGGCGTTCGCCCTCGACAAGAGAAATCGCTTCCTCCTTCTGAACCCCCCATTCAAACGCAAGATACTAAGGGATTATTACTGTTGCACTTATTCCAAAGCAGGCTACCTTTGGCAACCAATAGACCTACTCGTTCAGAGCGGCATTCTATGCGAGAGCGGTTCGGTGGCTGTTATAGACGCGGTGGCGAAAGGGATGTCGCGCGAATCAGTCGTCGGGGCGGCGACGGATTTCCGCCCGACGGCGGTTTTCTGTCTGGTCGGCTCTCTTTCGGTCAAGTCCGACGCCGATCTGTTGCTGGAGATAAAGAACAAAACAGGCGCGAGAATCGTTGTTTCAGGAGACGCGTGTCTTGAGCGGCCCGAGGAATTTCTCGATAAGCGCGCATACATTGACGCGATTCTTTTTGATTTCACTTCAAGCGATATTCTCCGGTTTTCGGAAGACGATTTCGAAAACGCTGATTCGTCCGCTTACAGAAGAAACGGAGAAATCAAACTCAGGAGGATTCGCAAAAGGAAGGAATTCCGCTATCCCGTTCCATGCCACGACAAGTTCGAGAGCTTATCTTACAAGATGCCTCTTGTCCCTTCGGAGTTCAAGACCGTGTCGGCTTCGTTCGGCTGCCCTTATTCCTGCGCGTTTTGCAACAGCGGAGTCTCTTCGCTTGGGTTCTCTTTCAGGAACCATGAGAATTTGATGGAGGAAATTGCGAGTCTGAGTTCGCGAGGCGCGCGCCATATTTTTTTTAAAGACATGACTTTCGGCGTTGACGAGGCGCGGACAGAGAGACTGTGCCGGGAACTCGTCGATGCGGCGAAGGGATTGACATGGCACGCTTACACTAGGCTGGATTTGCTTGACGAGCAGAGAATCGGGATGTACTCGGAAGCAGGATGTCGGTTGCTTCAGATGGGCATAGAAACCGCTGACGCGGAGCTCGGCCGTAGTATGGGCAAGAATGTGGACATTGCGCGCGCCCGGGAGATATTCGGCATGATGAAGAAGAAAGGAATAGCCGCAGGGGCGCATTTCATATTGGGCTTGCCCGGAGAGAGCGCAAAGAGCGCGTTTTCGACCGCGGTCGCGGCGGTCAGGCTCGATCCCGGATACGCTTCCTTCAATGTTTTCGTCTCAAGACCGGGTTCGAAGCTTCGAGAGAGCGGCGGCGTGGCGAAAGAGACTTCCTCAACCGCCGGGTTTGTCGCGAGACTTGCGTACGCTTTGTTCTACATGAGGCCGAGCAAAGTTCTCTTTCTTATGAAGAAAACAAAATGGGAAACAAGCCTTGCTTCTTTTGCCGAGGCTGTCCGGTATATTCTGTTTATGCCTGAAGCAAGAAGGGATCGTGCGAATCGAAAGGCGGCGCTGCCATAGATTGATAGATAGTTGTCCGTTTTCCTGTTTAGCTAACAATGCGTTTTTTGACGCGATGGATTTTGAGGGAATGGACGCGGTGGATTGATGGCCGGATGACAATCTGCGGCTGTCGTTTGGAAGAGGGCGGAGAAGGAAAATGATTATCCATTGTCCATTGAATCAGAAGACGGCTTCAATGCTTAATATGTTCGCGGCGGCCGGGGCAGAGGAGTTTTATCTGGGTTATCGCAATGCGGGAATTTCTAAGGAAGATTGTTTTAATCGCCGGTTCGGAGGACAGATCAATTTTGATTCGGTGGAATCGGCTCTGGCTGTTTGCGAGAATGCGGGGAGAATCGGCGCTAAGACTTTTGTGGCTATAAACGAACTTTTTTATCCGGAAAGCTGGCATGACGCGCTAATCGATGACGTTAAAAAGTTGTCGGCGGGCGGAGTTTTCGGTTTCATAGTTTCAGACATAAACCTTATAATCAAACTGAAAAAAGCCGACAGCGGGCTTTTTATCGTTTTAAGCTCGACCGCCCATGTAATGAACGCCAAAGCGGCGGCGTTTTACAGGGGGTTGGGCGTGGATAGAATAGTCCTTCCAAGACAGCTTTCGCCGGGTGAAATCATAAAAATTGCGAGCGGTTCAAAAGACTGCGGGTTTGAGTTAATAGTGACCAATGAGGAGTGTCCTTACTTAGAGGGAGTCTGTTCCTATTGTCATTTCCCCGGAGAGGAATCGCCGAATATTTGCAGGCAGGCGACGTTGTACAATCATCTGCCAGTCGGGTTCGGATATTCGTTGGACTCTTGCGGCGTCTGCGCGCTTTATTCTTTGAGAGACAGGAAAGATTTCGTATTGAAGATAGCTGGCAGGGGCCTCGGTGGAGATCTGATTTTAAAGGACATCAGGTTTCTGAAAAGCGTGGTTGAAATTATTGACGAGAGCGAGACTGAGGAGGAATACGGGAGGAAGTGCGCCGAGTCGCACAAGGAAACATTCGGAGAGCGATGCGGCAGGAAGTGTTATTACAGCGTCGGGCGAATGCCCGACTTAAATGTCACAGGAGAGACTGCGCGACCGCAGATGGTTCAGGGAGTGGTCAAATGGACATCTTCGCTGTCTTATGACAACTTGTCGGAAGATGTTTCAGGGGAAGGCGGCGGCAATTGATGACAACCCGGATGGAGCACGCTTTTTATATTTCCGATCCCGCCGACTTGAAGTATTTTCACAATTCCAGATTCGACAGAATTTATTTCGGCAACGAGTTCTGCGAGTTTCTGCTTCCGACAGAGGAGCAGATGGAGAAGACGCTGGAGTTCGCGCGAAGAGCCGGAGCGGGGTTTACGCTTGTGACGCCGCCGTGTTCTGAGAGATGCATTGAAAAATGCGAACGCCTGATAGAAGCGCTGCCCGGAAGCGCCGAGGTTGTGTTTAACGACTGGGGCTTGTTGCAAGCGATCAGAGCAGCCGGTAAAACCCCTGTTCATGGAAGGTTGCTATGCAAGGCGAAGAAAGATCCTAGGCTCGGCTTCAAAGGAGAGCCGTTCTCCGACTATTTTACGGAAAACAATCTTCAAAGTGAATATCTTGAATTGCTTTCAGCTCTGGGAGCGGGAAGGATGGAGCTGGACAATGTTTTTCAGGGATTGCGTCTCGAACGCGATTCCGAAATAAAATACTCGTTGTATTATCCGCACGTGTGTTGCGCGGCGACGAGAAAATGCTACTTCGCAAATATGGCGGAGGGCAACTTCAAGTTCAGGACGATAGACTATTGTCCAGTCAGTTGCGCTGGAGAGAACATCGCGATTCACAACCTTGGGGCGGAAGTATTCATGCAAGGCAACGCGCAATACTACGCAAACGACCGGATGACCGTCGGCTCGGCTGACGGCCTGATAGACAGGCTGGTGTACATGCCGGTGTTTCCGAACCACAATTTCACACGCGGCGAGCCGCTGTTTCTTGATTGGAACAGGCTGTTCGAGGTCAAAGAACAGAGGGTATTGTGGGGCGAAGAGCCTGATGAAACGCTCGCCGGAATGGTTGCGAGAGCCGTTAAGTCGGCGGCGGGCGGAATCCGCAATGTGTTAGACATAGGATGTGGAGAAGGAAGGCACGCCGAGTTGTTCGCAGGCCTAGACTATTATGGAATTGACATAGCTTCGAAGGCGCTCGAGAGGGCTGGTGAAAACAAAGCGGGAAAATTTATTTGCGGCGACATTCTGGATCTCATTGGATATGACGGATTCTTCGACATGGCGGTCGATTACGGATGTTTGCATTCTATCGCTCCTTGGCGAAGAAGAGAATATTTCGAGGCGGCGGGAAGAATTGTCAAGACGGGAGGAGTTTTGATTCTATGCGCGTGGACGGGAAAGGAGTCCCCGCTGCCGGCTTTCTATGTCGAAGGACAGATTCCTGAATGGTCGGTTTCCGCCGGCGATATCGAGAAAGCCGCTGAAGGGTTGTTCGATTGGGTGGAAAAGAAAACTGAGAAACGCACGAGATTGAGCATGATGTTTGCGGCAATGAAGAGAAAATGAAAAAGCCGGAAATGCTTTATATCCATCTTCGCGGTCATCCAGACGATTGGCCGAATCCGTCCGGGGCTATCACGACGATGAACGCTCTGAAGATTGGCAAGCTTGTTTATATCGCCGAGGCAGAGGCCCGGCTGATGTCGCGGCGCGGACGTTTTTATGCGGCGGGGTTTGAATACGCGGATGAGATCTCCGAAGCTGACGGTTGTTTTCGATGAGAAGGATTAGAGGCGCGGGTGTACGAAAAAGTTGATTACATAATGGACGCACAGGGCTACCTGTACGAGCTATTCGCCGCGACTGAGAGAGGCCGCCTTTTCGAAGTTCTGGGCGCGGCATCGTTTGCGGCGAGTGTGTTCGCGTTGGCGATAGCCGTCGCGATTATCGCGAAGTCAAAGCCTGCGGATATCCGAGAACAAAAAGTTGCAAGAGATGATATCTCCCGAGCGAGATATGTTTTTTCATTTGCCGCCGTTTTCTCGTTGTTGTTATTTCTAGTTCGAGGGATGGTCTCTTATGAGTATATGGATTTCGCGTATTATTATGAAGGAGAGTTCACCGAGCTAACCGATTTTTTTGCGAACCGGGCATACCTGTCGAATATTCACAGGCCGGGCTATATGTTGATAAGCTGGTTGATAAGAGAACTGCTAGGCGGCTCGCGAGACGCATATATAATTATCAACCTTGCGGCGATGACGGCCTCGGCTCCTCTGGCTTTTCATCTTCTCTCAAGAAATGTTAACCGCTATTCGGCTATGTTTGGGACAGCGGCTTTTGCCATGTCGCCGATGTCGGTTTATAGCGTTTACAGGTTTTCGCCTTATTGGATAGTAGCGTTTTTGTTCATTGCTCTTGTCTATGCTTATTCTTCGTTTCGTGAAACCGGATCGAAAAAGAGCGCGGCGGCAATGGTCGCTTCGGTTTTTCTGCTGCCGTTTTTTCATGTTTTGACATTTTTTGGGATAGCGGCGTTTTTTGCGGCGGCCGCGCTGGACGCGCGAAAGGCGGCAAAGGATATGAAGGGGGCGGGGTGGTTGTTTTTCGCCGTGGCGGTTTCGGCGGCGGGATCGTGTCTTTTCAATCTTTCGCATCTTGTCGTATTCAGGACGGTAATCGATTTGATTTCAGCCCCATCGACGTCGAGGTTGGGCGTTTATCATTTGTTCTCTGGGGGGAACGCCGAGTTTCTGTCATATTGTTTGAAAGTGATGCCGAATCTGTTCATGTCGTTTGTGTCGGACAATGCCTTTACGGCGGCGGTTATCGGTGTTCTTTTTGTAGTCGGGGCGGTCGGACTGACAGCGCGCGGCTCAAACGGAGCGATGTTTGTTTTATTGGGAGTGGCGGCGTGCTCCGTTTTGACTATTACCAATGCTTTGAACCACAGCCGGTTCGATGGCTATCCGATGTCGTATAGACATCTGCAGATGATGAGTTTTTTCTTCGTCTATAACGCATTTTTCGCGCTTGACGCCATAGGCCGCTTGTTCTCGGCGGGAAAAGGATTTTCCCGCTCGGTCTTTTGTTTTATTGCCATGATTATTTTCGCGGCCAATCTTCCCGGGTTTTTCGGCAGGCTTAGGTCGCCGGACATGACATCGGCGATGCGGTATGTTTACGGGAATGTCCGCGAATACGACGGCATTATTCCCGGAAACATATATTTCCAAAATGAATATCACACTCATTTTCTGTCGAAAAAAGGACAGCCCTTTCAAGCTTCTCTTGTTTATCTCGGCGGAGATAGCAGAGAGGAGGCATTTGTTAGGAATTACAATCAATGGGCAGCCCTTAGAATAGTCGGGGGGAAAGAGCCGAATGTGATTATGATGAATATCGCGCCTCTATCAATAACATCGCACGAAGCATTGTTGAAGAGCAACTACATCAGCCGTGTTTGGCATTTCGACACCGACACTAGGTTTCTTGGAGCTTTTCCAGATTTTTCCGGAAAGTACGAAAAGGATATCAGAAACGCGTTGAAAAGAGGCCTTCTGCTTGAAACCAAGCGGTTCGACGGTGTTACGGTTAGCCTTTATGCGATGAAGCCGGAGCCGGTGGAATTTAAAGATGACGGATGCTTCGACATAACGGCAGGCGAAAACGACTATTATTTCGTGAGAGGAGCCGAACCTGATGTCAGGGTGGGAAGCGATTCCCGCCATATAACCGAACAAATGAATCTGTTGTTTTTTGTTGCGCAGGAAATTGGCGAAGTTCGCATTGTATTCGAACTCGAACAAACGGAAGACAGCGCCAAACTGGTTCTCCAAGAGAATGAAAGCAAAATATCATATCTTCCAGAAAACGACGACAGAAACAAACCCGCCTACAATGTCGAACGCAAACCCGGGCTAACACATTTTTTGTTTACTTTCGAGAAGTTCGGAAACGCGACATACAAAAGGATATTGATATGCGACACGCAGATTGCGAGATCTCTTTGACATATCCAAAGCGCGCTAAGCCATGATGCGGTAGCTGTAGTGAAAAGCACAGCTAAAAAGCAACTTTAAATTGCTTCATTTCGTTGCCGCGTGGTCGTAATGGCGCTTGGATGTGGACCAATAAAATAGGCCGCAGTAGTATGATGTGGGTTATGAGAAAGGGTTTGCCTGACTTTTCATAAAGCGGAGCTTAGTTGTTTTATATAGAAAGCTGATTGATTCTGATTTCATGCCGCTCAGACATATGCATATCTTTTCTTGGCAGCGTTAAGAATTCAGCAACCCGATTAGAGATCTAGAGGAACAGCGCGCATCAACCGTTGTTGAAAAAGGCGTGGTTATGAGTTATTGTCAGAGGAATGAGAGTACATAGTTCTGGATCGCGCCTTAAACCTTGGCTGTTGACGTTAGCGGCATGGACGTTTTTTTTATGCGCTTATTTTTTGAGATCTTTCATGCTTCATGTCAATATTGCAAATCCTGTTGGAATTGAGGGATGTCATACGGGAGCGGTTGCCAGAGAAATTTTGACTAACGGCTATGCATTTCCCATCTCGCAATACACGCCAGAATATTATGAGAATTCTATAATAGTAGTAGGGATTCTGACTGTCGTTCCGGTATGGGTTATGGGCTTGAGCCGATTGTCGGTAGCGATGACGCCGTTTATGCTTTCATTCGGGGCTCTCGCGTTGATGGTATCGCTTCTTCGTCGGGCGGGGTTTGGCAGCGGGGTTTGGTATGTGATCGTATCGTTTTTTTTCGTCTCTTCGGCGTTTGTTAATCACACATTAGACGCAGTCGGAAGCCATATTCTAGGCTTAGTTACGGGTTGTTTCATAATATTTCAGTTTTATAATGCCTATATTTCAAAAAAACCTATTAACTATTATGCGATGATGCTTGTTGCCGGTTTTGGTCTTGTTTTGAATTTATCGAGCGTCATGTTTACCGGTCTTTGTATATTAACATACGTATTTTACACGCCTGCGGAAGGCTCTAAAACAAGGTTTTCTCTTTTTACCACAATAAAAGGTTTTGCTGTTTTTATTTTAGGAGCGATACCTGCGATAATCTTGTTTTATACCTCAAAAACCATGAGCGTGACATATTTGATCGGCGTTTTTGACAGGAGAATGCCTTGGACGAGAGATTGGGCTTCATACGCAAGCAAAGCGGCAGAGTATTTGCTTGTTCAATTCGACGGCAAATTATGGCTTGCGGTTTTGAATTTCATCATGGTATTCATATTGTGGGGTATATGGAGGATGAGCAGGGGAAGAAAGATTCCGGAATGTAAGAGATTATTGCTGTACATATTGTGTGTTTTTCCGATTCCCATATTTGCGGCTGTAGTTTTGTTTTCAGGGGGAGAATTCACGACATACCATATATATTTGATTCCATTTCTTTTTATGACGGGAGCGGCAGTGGTCTCAATAGGGATTGACGCCACATTAAAAAAAACATTCGCGTCGGCGATTGCTCAGATTGTGCTATCTTTTTTGCTTCTGGCTGGAGAAACATCTGGAGAACAGTTCAGGAATTTTAATTTCTCAATAGAACGAATATATGATGTTATGGTTTCTGAAGAGGAGGAGGCTTTCTGCTATTGGAGGTTCGGACGCTCTTTCGGGAACCACACTTTTTTTAACGGCAACATGAAAACGTACGCGAAGGACATGGTCGAAGCTTGTGGAAGATTTGACACAGAACAAAAAAAGAAAGAGTGTTTATGGGGGTGGTCTTCCGAGGCTTCTCAGGGAGGATTTGTCCTTAACTCCGAGGCTATAGGAGTTCTTGGCGCTGAATATGCCACTGTAGTATCAAGAAGCATTGGAGGATGGTCCGGAAGCCTGCTGAAATGCTTCGAACAGAATGAAGCCTTCGTTGGAGATTGTTTTTATGGATTGGTGGAAAGGAACGCTTTAAAAATTTATTCAGTCAAAAGACCCGATGGCGCATATATCAAGATACCGTGCTTGTCTAAAGAGCGGGAATTTTCAGGGTTAGTTGAAAAATACAGACAAAAACTGAGGGAACCGACCGGAGACGCGCCTCAGGAATGTGCTGATTCTTTCAATATGTTATGCGTAGTGGCGGACGCGTATTGCGCGGCGAAGGAGAGAATGCCGAATTTTTGCTCGAAGGGATACGACGATATCGAAAACGCCAAGCTTTGTTCTTTCATATATGAGCACACATTAATTTCCGAAAGCGCGAAAAAGAAGTTATTTGCCTCAGAAACTTACGGTCAAATGGGGCTTTGACGAGGCGACGCCAAAGATGTTTTCGACGGGAGAAAGAATTTCAGTCGTAATGCCGGCTTTAAACGAGCAGGCTAGTGTCGGCGCGGTGGTAAAAGAATTTCTGAGCCTTGGCTTTATTGATGAGGTAATCGTGGTTGACAATGATTCCGAAGACGGCACATTGAAAGAAGCTCAGAAGGCTGGCGCCAAGGTTGTAATCGAAAAAGAGCGGGGATACGGGAGAGCCTGCATAAGGGCATTGAAAGAAGCTGACGCCGACATAGTGGTTCTGGTGGAATCCGACGGAACGTTCGCAGCTTCTGACTTGATAAGAATGCTTGAGGAGTTGAAAGAGGCGGATTTTGTTTCAGGGAGTAGAACATCTCGGATTATTAACGAAGCGGGCGCAGATATGACATGGTATAAAATCGCCGGAAACCGTGTTCTCGGGAAGCTTGTGTCAATGATATATGGTTGCGCTCCGCTAACGGATATCGGCTCGACTTATGTCGCGGTCAGAAAAGAGACGCTTAATCGTTTTGCGCGAAAGTTGCATATAGGCGATTCATCTTTCTCCGCTGAAATGTATATTGCCGCCGCGAGCAGCGGAGCGGCAATGGCGCAGATTCCCATCGGCTATCGAGCAAGAATCGGGAGAAGCAAGCTGTCCTCCGGCCATGTATCAAGCATTAGAATAGGGTTTAAACACTTAAAACATGTTTTCGCTTTGAGGAATCGCTATTCCTCACTTAAACGGCCGAGTTTATATTACAGGAATTATTTAATATATAGAACTCTTTCGGCATTTCTGTATAAGGGAAAACAGCGGGAAAAATACTTGGCGGCTGCGGAGTTCGTGGAAGAGGGAGCCACGGTTTTGGATGTGTGTTGCGGCGACGCAGTGTTGCGCAAATATCTAAACAACAAGCATGTAGCGTATTCGGGAATGGATATCAATAACGGGTTTATAAGGACTGCGCTGAAGAATGGCGTCAACGCAATAAAAGCTGATGTGGACAAGATGGCCGAGCTGCCCGAAGCCGACTATGTGATAATGCTGAGCAGCTTGTATCAGTTCATCCCTCGGCACGATGAGATTCTCGACAAGTTGACTGCGTCAGCGAGGAAGAAGGTTGTTATTTCAGAACCGATAAAGAATGTCGCTTCTTCAAAGAACAGGGCGACGGCGCGGTTGGCGGGAAGGCTGTCCGACCCGGGAACGGGAATAAAGCCGCATAGGTTCGACCAACAGGCTTTAAGGAGCGCCATCAGAAACCGCGCTGTCGTGGACAGCAGGGTCATCTGCGGCGGAAGGGAGTTTTTTTTCGTGATCGACGCCGAGATCGGAAGGAAGAATGCATCGAGCGAAGAGAAATCCGATAGAAGCGGTTGAGCGAGGACGCGATCAGATAAAAAGCGAAAAGCCGCGCTCATGGAAAATGGTTGTCGCGGATAGAGCATGACGAACGAAAAATGGGCGTTTAAATATCATTACGCGAAAGGGAAAGTCGCGGCTGTCGAATTTGCCGTTGTCGCGGCTATGTTTTTGTTGTTTTTTCTAAGGTCTTTTGTGTTATACATCGATGTAATCAACCCTGTCGGCATGGAAGAATGCCACACGGGCGCGGTCGCAAGGGAAATGCTCAAGAACGGATTGCGGTTTCCAATCGAGCAGTACACGCCTGAGTATTATGAGAATTCAATAATTGTTGGAGCTTTGCTTTCTCTGGCTCCGGTTTCGTTATTGGGCTTGAGCAGGCTTTCAGTGGAGATTGCGCCATTCGTTCTTTCATTCGCGACGTTAATGATATTCATTTCGCTTCTGAAGAAGGCCGGATATCGAAGCGGGATATGGTATTTCGTTGTTTCGTATTTTTTTGTTTCCGGCGTTTTCGCATACAACACGATGGACAGCGTCGGCAACCACGTAATAGGAGTTTTTATCGGCTCATTGATTCTGAGATTCTTTTATGACGCGCGACTGACAGGAAACAGGAAGAGTTATTACGCTCTGATGTTCACATCCGGATTCGGCCTTTTTGCGCACTTGGGCAGCCTGTTATATGCGGGGTTATGTGTAGTAGTTTTTATTTTATCCGGAGCGTCGGCTCAGGGGCGCGGGCCACGGCTGGCTGATAAGGAAAAGCTTTTTGGCGTGGCGTCGTTTCTAGTCGGAGCGTCGCCGTTTTTTGTGTTTATTAAAAAGACAGGGGCAATGAACGCAACGTTTCTGGCGGGAGTTGTGAAGAGAAGGTCTTTTAGCGTGGAAGATTGGGGATCCTACGCGAAATCTGCTACGGAACAGTTTCTGTTTCAGTTTGACGGAAGAGCAGAGCTTGCGGTTTTATATGTTTTTATAGCGGCGATGGCTTGGGTGGTTTGGAAAAACGCGCGCAAAGCAGGTGTTCCTGAATCGAAAAAGTTGCTATGCGCGATAGCCGTCGTGTTCCCGGTGTCGACAATGGCGGCGGTGGTCGTGTTTTCAGGCGGTCAGTTCACCACGTATTACACATATCTGATGCCGGTTATGTTCCTTGCCGGAGCTGTGTCGATTTCTTTTTTGATCGACAAGTTGTTTTCCGGATCGTTGGCGGTTTCAACCGCAAAGCTCGTTCTTTCAGCGGGGCTGATGGCAGTTCTTTTACTCGGAAAGCACGCAGAAAACTATAATATCTCGGTGTCGCGCGCTATGGACAAGCTTGTTTCCGATGAAGAAATGTCTTATTGCTATTGGAGATTCGGGCGTTCTTTCGGAAATTACGCGGGTTTTAACGGCGACACAGGAGAGTACGCAGAAAAAGCGAAAACAATGTGCGGCAGATTCGACTCGAAGGAAAAGGCGGACGAGTGCCTATGGGGCTGGTCGGCGGACGCTTCCGGCGGCGGATTTTTCATGGACGCGCGAGCGGCAGAGGCATTAGGAAAAGAAAAGTCGGAACTTATGGCGGCTAGTATCGGGGGTTGGTCGGATAGCATTCTCGCCTGCTTCAACGTGCACAAACCACTGATAGACGATTGTTTTCTGGGGTATGTCGAGAGGAAGGCGATTATTCTGGCTTCTATCAGTTCTGATGTAAACCCGGCAATATCTATAAGTTGTCTGCCTGAAAAGCCCGAATTCAGCGGTTTTGTCGAAAAGGCGCGGCAGCGGATCAGACAGGGATCCGACGGCGACGGCCCTCAGGATTGTCCGAAAAATATCAATTCTCTTTGTGTTCATGCGGACGCGTATTGCGCGGCGGTGGAAAAGAGAATGGATTACTGCGACAAATCATACGAATCAGCGGACGAGCTTGGAATGTGCAGATTTGTTTTTCAGAACGTTTGGGCGGCAAAGGAAGCGGAGGCACAGGAGAGGTATTGACTATGGAGAGTCAGCTCGTTTTCTGCGGATGATGATTGTTGAGGAATAGATATATTATGCCGTGATATTCGTGTCAGGCTTTTTCTTATAGAAGGATCGAAAGAATTCCAGCCTGTTCAGGATGTCGCGAGGTTCGGGAGAGAAAACGGCGTTTTTTAGAGGCGTCAGTTCGCCCATGCCTCTCATAGCCGCATAAAACTCTCTTAATCCGTAGCACCAGTCGTTCATAGCGCATTCGGCGCATCCTGAATTTTTGCGCATTGTCCCTTTTAAGGATTCTTGGCTCACTCTGTGAATGTCGGGATAGTATCTCAGATCCGGGCCGAGAACGCACAGAGGCAGTCCGCACATCCCGGGAAGACCGGAAAACGGAATTCTCTCCAACAGGCAGATTTCCAAAGATTCTCTCAAGGGGCCTCTCACGACGGATAAAGACGGTATGGAACCGGCGAACATCATTTCATTTGTGTGGGGCGCGGCGAAAGAGAACACAATCGGCGCGCGGTCCAGCTTTTCTGCGACGAATGATGCGAATGCGGGAAGCGAGGAGAAGTTGAACGAATTGATTACATGGCTGATGTATACAAAAATGCCGTTGGCCGACAAGTTTTCTATTCCGTTTAAAGTTTTTCGAAACGCGCCGCGCAGGCCGGTTATCATGTCGGAGACTGCCGGGTCGCATGAGTGCAAAGACACGAAAGCGCTATCGACTCCGCTCTGTGCCATAGAGCGGGCCAACTCGCCGCTAATAAGGGACGCGTTTGTCTGAACGCAAATTTCAAGCGCTCCTGTTTCTCTGAACATCGAAACGAAATCGACAAGACGCGGGTTCATTGCCGGTTCTCCGCCGCTGAAGGAAACTATGCTGATCGTTTTTTTAGAATCTTTCAGTTCGCGGGCAGTGTTTTCAAAAACCAAGTCCGGCGGGTCGGCGGCGCGCGTGTCGACGAAGCAGAATAGGCAATCCTGATTGCACTTGAAATTAGTTCTTACTACGCAGTCGTTGACTATCGGAGCCGCGTTTTCCACATTTCTGAAGGATATGGTGACCGCGTTTCCATCCGCAGGCAGTTTTTCTCTGAGGGAATCTCTTGCGGTTCCCTGCGTTTTCAGAACAGAGCTTCGCGCGAGAGCTGCGGAGAAAAGCGGGCCGGGCGTTTTGAAACCGGGCCTTGATAGCAGGCTCTCATATTCCTCCCTTGCGCCGTTGCATAAAGAATCCAGAGAACATTCCGCGCATGAAGGGGTTTTCATGAACGCGCGTCTTGGGAAATACGACGCGGCAGGATATCTAAAAACGCGGAGCAGGGTTTCAGGAGCCGAAAAAAGACAAGGAGGAATTCCTTCGAAAGGAGCGAATGTCAAAGGTATCCCCAAACCGAAAGACCTTTCAACTAAAGCAGGAAGAATTCTCTCGATTACAGAGAGAGAGGGCGCGCGTTCGCCGCCGCTTACAAAGCTCAACTCGATAGCTTTTATGCTGGCAAAAAGGTCCAGTATTCCAACAATGTCTTTATCGATTTCTGAAGCGGTCTGGTTGGAGACTGGAATTGAAATGGAAACCTCCAGCCCCGCGGCGAGAGAGTTCAGTATTCCGGATCGGACTTTCTCATGGGAGCCGGGAGTTCGTGTCAAGGCGTCGAAAGCAACGGGGTCGGACAAGAAGTTTGACACGCGGATGAAGCAAAGTCCTTTGTCTCGGAGTTTCTCAGCGCGTCCAGAATAAGACAGGGTCATCGCGTTTGTTCTCGCGCCGATGAAAGGGATAGCAAGTTCTTTAGCTATTGATATCAGAGCTGGAAAAGATTTGTTGATGGCCGGCTCTCCGCCGACAAAACTAATAGCGGGAACATGCCGCGCCGCCGCGCCGCTCAACTGGTCTAGAACAGATTTGTTGTCGGCTTCGCCCGGCGAGTTCAGGTTTTTCTCCGCGCAATGGACGCAGTTCAGGTTGCAGGAGCCGCCTACGAAAACAGGAAGCGGGACGCTTTTTTCGTCGAGACGCCAAATGCCAGCGAAAAGATTATCCGCGCTCTCATCAGCATTTGTTTCTATGCCGCGTTTTTCTCTCACAGGCAGTCCCGGTCGTCCGCGATTTCTTTTAAATACCTTTCTTTGTCTTTTCTCAACTTGTAGTCGTACTCCGTCGTTCTCGGACAGGCGGGCGAGCAGGGGATATGGGCTATCATGGGAAAATTTCTCTTCAGACAGTCGATATCGACGCTTTCGGTGCCTCTTTTGAAAAAAGCCGCGACGCAGCAGTCGGGATAACCTAGCATCATGCCGACGCAGAAGAAATCGTTGTCCCGGTCGCCCTCCACAAGAGTTCTCACTTTGCGAGCCTCGTCTCCTATGTAGAAGAGGTTTTCGTGTCGGTGATTGAGAAACAAGTCTTTGCCGCGTTTTCTTCTTTCTTCATTAAGTTCGGCGACGGCGATATGCTGATACGCAACGCCGTTCTCTTCGAGATAGCTCTTGAAGCGTGACACATTCTCGTCAGGGATTTCCACGATGCCTGTGCTTCTGAGGCCCCTCAAGACCGGAAACAATTCCACCCAGAAGTTGCCTACCCAGTCGTCGATAATTTCGAATTTTTCTTTCATGTCGCGCCTTTCAGATATTTTTCAAGTCTCCGCTTGAGCGGGCATTGTTTTTTTGAAGGTAAGGAACCACTGGTTGGCATCTAGCGGGCCGACAGGTATGCGCTCAAGAATCTCGAAACAGCCGTTTTTCATAACCAGAGCCGCGGCTTCATCGGAGCCGTGGTTTCTGTAGTGCTGGTGCGGCGGACGGTCAATGTTCGTCGGATTGTCGACCACGTTTTTCTTCAGAGATCCGAAGAGGCAGTTGTCAAAGATGTGGAATAATCCGCCGTTTCGAAGCATGTCCGCCGCTTTATCGACAACCGAACGGGGATCCTTGAAGTGATTATAGCTTCTTAGCATCATGATGTGGTCGAAAGGCGGACCGTCCCATAAGAAATCCTCGAAATCAACCGCCGATATTTTTAATTCTGGGGAACAGCCGGGGCTTTTGTCAACTCCGAGGTAGCTCATTTCGCCCGCCGAGATTTTATTTCTTAAGACATCGGGGAAAAGAGGCGTTCCGCATCCGATGTCGAGGACTGAGCCTTTTATGGACGAAAGCCACTCAAGCTCTTTTTTCTCTATTCCGGCGAAAGCATTCCCTTCGACGACCTCAAAAAGCCCAGAACAGAACGCGCGGCGCGAACATTCCGCGCATTCAACGCGCATCGCGAGCCTTCTGAAAGCGGTTCTGAAATCCAAGTTTCTGCTTATCCCTGAGACATTAAGATAAAGCTGCTGTTTGACGAACTTGATATCGTAAAGAGAATCGGCGCAGCAACGCCCGACAGTTGAATACACCTCGACGGCTCCGTCTTTAAGAATGGCTATTTCTTTCAGCGGATGAATTTTCGAGCTCCCGGTCTCTCCTATCAGACATGTCGTAGAAGGGTTCGCAACGATTGTCCTCGAATACTCATATCCAACGGAGTTCGGCGTGTTTTCCATGAACGGAACCCGGAGTTCTCTGAAATCCGAACGGCATCCGGCGCGTCTGGAGCACACTAGACATTCGGAGGAATCGCCGCGCTCTTCGGGGGGGGAAAACATTGGATACAAACTGTCGCCATCCGTCTCCCACGCGAAGACGATGTCTTCATCCGGCGGCTCTGCGCATAGGTGATGAAATTCTTCAAGCTGACAGAAAGGGAACCCTTCGAGGGTGAAGGAAATGTGTCGCGCGCCCGAATCGTTTGTTTTCCTGATAGCAGCAACAACAGCGCGGGCGGCTGCCTCTATGTCGAGCGGCTGGGCAGGGCAGGAGCCGCATCCGATGCGTCCGGACGTTCCGACGGAGAATTTAACGGCGGCATTTACGCCGAGCCTTCGGGCTATTTCGGGGATTTCATCAATCGTGTCGAGGTTTAATGCGTTGACGGGCGTGTAAAGGCATATTGTTTCTATCTTCCCGGAGATGTTGCGCAAACCCGACAGAGTCTGGGCAAAGGCGCCTTTCACGCCGGCGATGCGGTCGTGAACATCCATGTCGGAGGAATGCAAAGTTATCCTTATGAAGTCAGGGGCGAGTTCCGAGAACTCATCGAAAAAATTTCTGTAGGAGAACATTCTGCCGTTCGTGATCAACCCAAGCTTCAACCCTATTTCGACGGCGTAACGAGCTATGTCGAAAAAATCCGGACTGATTGTCGGCTCTCCGCCGCACAGGGCCACGGTTGAAATCCCCGCTTCTTTTATTGTGCGGATTCTGCTTAGGACTTCGCTCTTGGGAAGGAAAATTTGGTTGCCGTAGCGGGTATTGTCGCAGTTGGCGCATCTGTTATTGCACGAATTGCATATATGGAGAGCCGCTATCAAAATCAACCTCTCGAACCGGCTGCCGCCGGTTTCGATTCATTATAATGATTAAATGTCTCCAAGTCACATGGAACGAGCATGCTCGGGGCGGGGATAATCCGAGCTACCTATGTGAAAGAATAAAAAGAGCAATTAATTCACTATTTACCCTTTTATTGCCGCGTTGTATAATGCTTCAAAGAGAGACAACGAGGATATTCTCTAATGACAGTCCAATTGGTGTTGTTGTTCATATTCATGATAACCGCTAGCGTTACGGACGTCAAAACAGGCAAAGTCCGGAATAAAGACATTGTTATTTATTTGGCGTTAGGGCTTATTCTATATGGAACATTCACGGCTAAGGGGCTTATGGCCGGAGATGCGACGACGCTTATCGTTCTGCAAAGAGCGGGATTGAATTTAGCGATCGCGTTCGTGGTTTCATTTGCGGTTAGAAGCGCGGGCGTCTGGCCTGCCGGGGACGCCAAAACTTATGTCGTGGCGAACCTTCTTATGCCGCTTACATGTTACAAACATGTTTACTTCAGTTATTTCCCCGGGTTCACGCTTCTGATAAATGTCTTTATGGCGGGAATCGTATATATCATTTACAAATCGGCGGTTGTGTTTATTAAATCGACATTGCCGTCAGCGTCGCTGACGAGTTCGGCGTCATACTTAAGAAAAACAACGGCAAAGCTGGCCGCCGAATGGCCATCGCATCTAAAAGTTTTTTCATCGTATGTGATAGTGTTTTTCACAATGAACCTGATAGCAGGAGAGATCAACTCCAGAGCGCAGTTGTTGGAGAAACTGGCTCCGGAGGCGTTCATAGTGGCGCTGTTTTTCATAATGAGGCCTGTGGGCGGGTTTGTAAACAGTCGTTTGAGCGCTCTCAATCATTTTATTTTGTATTTGATTTTCGCGGTGGCGGTTTTTCTGATGAACGGATGGTCGTTCGACAAATCCATGGAGATGCTGGCGAATATGTCGTTGAACGCGCTCAAGTTCATGGTTTTCTACGGGGCCATAAGGTCGGTGGCGGACTACTACATAAACAAAGCCCAGACGGTCGGGGTCGACATCGAAGGCCTCAAGGAAGGCGATCTGCCGACGAGGGAATTTTTAAATTCGCTCTCGCCGGACGCTAAGGAGTCTCTGCGCGTCGCTCCCGAAGGGATAACCGCAGGCGAAGCGGAAACGATAAAAAGGGATGTCGTCGGCAAAGGGGGGGACAGGGCGGTGGTTTATGAACCGATTCCTTTTGTTCCGATTATTTTCGCGGGAGTGATTTTCACTGTTATAGCAGGCATATCTTCGGTTCACTATGTGAAACTGCTGGTGTTCAGATGATGGATGCAGACGAGAGGGGCGCGAACAAGTGACAACTGTCGGGTTGATATCGATTATTGATGTTTGCGCGGACGCCGCGAAGGTTCCTTTTGCCGCGTTGACTCTGGCGGTGTGCGTATATTGCGCCTTGAAGACGGCGCAGTTGAAATGCAGAGGACCTGAAGGAGGACTCGCGAATATTGTGCCTTGGCTGGCATTAGCGCTAGTCGCAGCGGCGGTCATAAGGATATTTCTATATCCGCATAACGCCGGACTGATGAATGACGATTTCTATTTGGCCCAGAGCGCTCGGCGGATGATAGATCCGGCTTTCAACCCGATAAACAAATTCGATGTTCCGGCGGGATGGCCGTTGATTGTTTCGATATCATTCTGGGTTAACGGGATTGATCAATACGCGATGTTCTACGCCAACGCCATAATCGGGTGCCTGTCTGCGGTGGCTTTGTTCTACCTTGTATACGGGGCGACGGGGCGGTTGGCGGCGGCGGTGGTTTCGGCGTTTTTTCTTGCGCTAAGCCCTCTGCACTCGCTATGGTCGACAAGCGGTTCGGGAGATATTGCGGCCGCGTTTTTTATGGTCGTGTCTATTGCGGCGCTATTTTGGTTTTTCAGGCTGCACTATGTGGAACTGATATTCCTTTCGATGTACGCGGCCTCGTTTGCTTCGCAGATATCGGCGGAGAACCTATTGCTTTTTGCGGCAATTCCGGCGGCGATATTTCTCTTTTCTAAAGAGCTTTTCGTGCCGAGGATGGTCGCGAGAAATCTTGTTTTTCCGACGATCTTGACGCTTCCGGCCGTTGTTAACGGGCTGATGGCCTATACGGCAAAGGCAGCGGCGGTGGGCGCGGACTCGGTATTCGCAAAGGCGGGAATTGTCGGGACCGTAGTCAATAATCTGGCCGATTATATATCAGCGGCGGCGGGCGAGAGGTTTTTTGTTTTTGTTTTGATTATAGCAGCGGTCGGGTTATCGGCAGGTTTGAAGAAGGATAGCAGGGCGATTTTGTTTTTTGTGGCATTGGGCGCGGCGTATCTGGTAGCCTCCGGCATTTTTCTAGGCAATGCCGCATATATGGAGCGGCTTCTGCTCAACACTGAAATCATGTTGATAGCAATAATCGGTTTCGGAGTGAAATCGGTTGTGGAAAAGAGGCCAAAGCTGAGAGTTCCGATGATGGCGGCCGGGCTTATTCTGGCGGTTGCGTTGTCTTACGGCAGTCACGCGGACAACTTGGCTCATGACAATGATTATTTTGCGTATGGAAGAGAAATCACGAACATAATCAACTGGGTAAACGAGGAACTGCCGTCGAATTCGACGCTCATAGTGGAGGATCCGTCTCCATATCAGTTCTCGACACGAACGAACGTGATAACTCCCGGCATGGCGGCGGCATTCGCCGGCGATCTGCCGCCTGAGGCTAATGTGTATATGATAGTGGATATATCCGCGCAGGGGATTCCCGGCGATGTTTGCGGCCTGTTTGATCTGGAAATGATTAAGCGCATAGATGTTTCTCAGCCGATAAAACCGTGCGGGTTTGATTTAGGCGCGTATTTAGTGAAAGCGATAAATTCAAATCAGAAAGACCGCTCTGAAAGCAAATAAGAGATTGAGATTGATAAAGAGCAGATTTTTCAAAGCGGCGTCAAATGTCGCATTCATGGCCTTTTTGGCAGGCTCCGTTTTGTACGGCGTCAATTTGCGCGCTTCAAAATATCTTTTTGAAAATTCCCCGGGCAAAAAGAGATACGAGCTTGCGGCTGTTCTGACAAGCGGAGATCTGAAATATTTGTCATGCAGCGAATGGAGGGATAATAACCATTTCGATTTTTTCTTTCAGGATCTGGCCCCCGAACTGATAAAAGTCGTCAATCTAGGACAGGAGAACATGAACACGGTCAATCCTGTGAGATGCGTAAGGCATGAAATCAACTCCGATGGGAGTTTTGGGATGCCGGCGATACCTCCGGACAAGGGGAGCGGGGAAAAGAGGGTTGTTTTTATCGGCGACGCTTTCACCTATGGGAAATCAGTCCCAGCAGGCCTTGCGTACCCGGACGCGATAAATAATTATCTCAGACTTTTAGGAAACCCACAGGGATGGAGGGCATTCAATTTCGGGGTTGTAGGAGCGGATATTGGTGTGGCGCGGGATTTCCTGTTCAGGAAGGCGATGGAGTCGGAGCCAGATATCATAGTATACACGTGGATCCCCGACGACACTCCATACGAAGGAATCAAGCATAATACCATGGAGCGTTTCAACTTGATAATAGCCGACAATCCGGAGATGAAAGCGGAAGGTCCGGCGGCTCTCAAACTAATAAAAATGATTCTGACCGGACGTCGGCTGACAAAGCAAGCAGTTGCCGCGTATCTGGAACTCAACAGTCCGGAAAACAAAAAAGGCGTCGCGGAACTTGGCAAGGCGATTCAGGAAATGAAGGCGGAAGCTGAAAAGGCCGGAGTAGAATTCAAAGTGGCGTTGTTTCCGCTTTTGATCGGAGACTCGAATAAATATCCGCTTGAAAAAGCGCATAGTCACATTCGGGAAGTCGTAGCGGAAGCGGGAGCGGAATGCTTTGATTTGACAGGAGATATTTTAAGCGAACCTGCGAGAGAATTGTGGACGACTCCGGCAAACAGGCATCCGAATGTCCGCGCTCACAGAAAAGCCGCATCGGCGATGATGAAGCATCTGTCAATCGCAACTGAGCTTCCAATTGAGGGATACTTTGGGGAAGGGTTAGACTCGAAGCCGATCCCTCAAATAAAGAAAGAGAAAGCCGAAGGTTGTCATCAATCCGCCGAACTCGGCCCGATACTGTCCGAAGATTCGGCAAACCTGTTGAGAGATGAAATCTATACATTTCCCAAAGGCGTAAGGATTGCCACGAATTCGAGTTCGGTCTATGAGGCATTGAAAAGCCTGCCGTCGCGGGATTCGGAACGGCCTATTATGACGGACTACGAAGGCTGGCGTTCGTCCAACGGCTGCGACGCGGAGCGTTCTTGCTTGTACCTGCTTTTCATCTCCAATGCCGTGAAATCCATGATCGATATGGGGACTTTCAACGCGCCGTATTTCAGCAGGATGACGCTTTTTGAGGGAATGGTTTTGTTTCTACATCCGGCTGACGTCGACTTGTTTCCCAAGATGATTGTGAAGAGAACGGAAGACATCTGTCCCAACGCGGAAAAAGAAAAGCCCTAGACCGGATATTCGTCAGAAGAATAAGCGTCGGTTTCAACGGGTTGAAGAAGCGGAGCGGCGCTTAAGAAATCTCTCAAAAACAACTGCTTCCGGCATAAGGCCGAAGAACATTTTCTTGAGCCTGAATCTGGCTATCGGCCTGTACAGCGCGGCCAAGAAACGAAAAGCGGCGGACGAGGAATACTCTCTGCTTTTGTGGTCGCAGAACAGCGTCGCCATGTGCAATCTTTGATAGGGTACCCCGTAAGATTTGTCATCCTTCGCGTTTTCATCCCAGTCGAAAGAAATCGATCCCCAGTCAGCAATGGTTTCAGGAGCGGGGCGTCCGGCCTCGACTGAAGCCTGATATATCCTTGTTCCGGGCGAAGGAACGTGTCTGTAGAACGGGGACACCCTGAGATTCGAGTGCAGGCGAGTGGCGTTGAGAGCCATAGTCACTGATTCGCGCAGTTCGGAAACCGTCTCCGTCGGGATATCGCACATGAAGCTGCAGAAGACGATGAATCCGAACTCCTTCAACTTCGAGATAGACGCATAAACGTCGCTGTTTGAAAAGCTCTTGCCGAGAAAACGCCTCACCCTGTCGGAACCTGATTCAACTCCGATGGAAATTCTCACAAGGCCGCTTTTTTTTAGCAGCGCCAGATCCTCAGAAGTCATTTTTTTGACGCTTTGTATGTCGACGCCCTGAAGCTGCCATTCCATCCGCAAGTCCATAAGCATAGAGGCAATTTCAAGGCCTCGTTGTTTGTCGGCGAAAAAGTTGTCGTCCACGAAATAGACAGAGTTCGCGCCGAATTCGTCTTTGGCTCTAATCAGTCTTTCCCGGACTCTCTGCGGCGACTGCGCTCTCCAAGCGCCTCTATTGAAAACGGAGTTGTAGCAATAGCCGCACTTGAAGGGGCAACCTCTCGATGTTTCTATGTAAAATGTTTTTCGCCCGCCGTATGCCGGCACATATTTTTCCGGGCGCACCAACGCGTATGGTATCTCGGGCGCCGAATCAAGATCT